>JGI24708J26588_10000138_pt1 | contig 54310 bp, 47 predicted proteins | sample BioPla1DNA2_FD_26588 | JGI IMG/M metagenome (IMG submission 26588) | reverse complement strand
ACTGTCGTTTCTTCGCTTCTTCAATGTATCGTTTTCAAGGTTCCTGCGCTCTCAATGAAGACCCCGCTCCAAAGGCGCCTGAATATAATAACATAACCATAATTCTTTGTCAAGACTTTGGGGAAAATATTTTGTCGCTTGAAGGGATGGTTGAATAACATGGAAAACCTTAATCATAGCCTTAATACCTAAAACTTTCACATTGAGTTAAGCTTAAATTTTATGTATACTTGTTTTACAGGAGGTGCATTATGAAAGAGCTTAAAAGGGCGGTATTGGAAAAGGGAATAGTCGTGGGGGATGACATATTAAAGGTAGATATGTTTTTAAACCATAGGATAGATACTGGGCTTGCGCTGGCTATGGGGAATTATATTGCGGATTATTTTAGGGAGAAAAGCCCCAATATAATATTTACAATAGAAGCTTCGGGCATTGCCATTGCCATAACAACCGCAATTGCTCTTGAAAATATTCCGGTAGTGTTCGCAAAGAAGACCGCTGCAAGTAATCAAGGCGCTGACAGACTATATGCTAATGTGCATAGTTTTACCAAGAACAAGGATTATTTAGTAAGTGTTGAGCGAGATTATTTACCAAGCGGCAGCTGTGTGCTTATAGTAGATGATTTTCTTGCAAACGGTGAAGCTATGAGGGGTTTGATAAAAATTACCGAATACGCAAACTGCAAACTGTGCGGGGCTGCAGTTGCTATAGAAAAGGCTTTTCAGAGTGGCGGTAGAGAGCTTCGCAGCCAAGGCGTAGATCTACTTAGTTTATGCAAAATAAAAAGCATCGGAAATGATGAAATTATTCTTGAAGATTAATGATTTTATACTGACTTATATATAGCACACTAACGACCAAATTGTATATTCAAAAAACTGTTATCCAAGAACGAGAGTTATTGAAAACAAATTAAATACTTTGCAAAGTAGAATCAGCAACTCTAATTTGAATTTCAGTTTAAATTATATATGATTGCTCAATCTACAAATAAAATCAAAAAACACAAAACAACCTTTACGGGCATAGTTCGCTATATGCCGAACGTTTATCGTTAATCATTCTCTAATAGTTCGTATATTTCACGATTACTTCACACTACCCTCTTGCAACATTCACAATTATAGTGTATGCTTAGCACATCTTTTCTTGCTAGATTCACGCTTGAAAAGTTTATCATTTGGCAAAAGCCAAAAAAATGGAGGGTATGATGTTCAAAAAAACTCTTTCTCTAGTTCTATGCATGGTAATGCTAATGGGCTTGACTGCTGTACAGGTATATGCAGCTATGCCTGCTGTATCTAAAGAAGATCTTAAAGTTGGTGCAGTGTTTATCGGTCCCAGCGATGATGGTTTCACAGGTGCACACTATAACGGCATTGAAAAAATGAAAGAAGCCGTAGGTCTAACCGACGAGCAAATTCTATACAAATTTAACGTACCGGAAAACTCCGAATGCGAAAGCGCAATGCGCGAACTTGTAGACAAGGGCTGCCAGATTATATTCGGCAACTCCTGGGGATACATGAACTATATGGAAGAGCTTGCGGAAGAATATCCCGATGTAGTGTTCTCCCACTGCTCCGGTTACAAGAATAACGGAGTAAACTTCAACAACTATTTTGGTCGCATATATCAGGCGCGTTACCTTTCAGGTATAGCTGCCGGCCTTAAAACCACCACAAACAAAATAGGTTATGTAGGCGCTTGGCCCGATAATGCCGAAGTAAACGGCGGTATTAACGCTTTTGCGCTTGGCGTACAATCTGTAAACCCCGATGCAGTTGTATATGTAAAATTCATCAACAGCTGGGGAGACCCAACCCTTGAAAAACAGACCGCTGAAGCGCTCCTTGCTATTGACTGCGATGTAATTGCCCAGCATGTAGATAGCTCTATGCCGCAAGTAGCAGCGCAAGAAGCCGGCAAATTCGGCTGCGGCTACAACACAGATATGACAGCCGTCGCTCCCGATGCACATCTTACCGCCCCCGTTTGGAACTGGGCAAGCGTATACACAGCCGAAATTGAGGATTTAATAAACGGCGTATGGGAACCTGTAAACTATTTCTTCGGTCTTAAAGAGGATATGGTTGACATATCTCCCCTTTCAAAGAATGTTGCCGAAGGCACTGCTGAAAAAATAGAGGAAGCACGCGCAAAAATCATATCCGGTGAGTGGGATGTGTTCACAGGTCCAATGTACAACCAGAATGGAGAAGAAGTACTCAAAGAAGGCGAAGCCCTATCCGATGCTGATATTACCGGCACATTTATGGCAGAACTACTTATACAAGGCGTAAAAGTAGAATAATAGATAACCCACTCTGGCTGCTGCAAACGCAGCAGCCTTTTTTATAAAGGAGCGTTTAATGCAAAAAGAAGACCGCCCCGCAATGATAGAGCTGAACAACCTGTCTAAGAGCTTCGGAAAAGTGAAGGCTAATGAAAATATAAGCCTTAAGCTATACCCGGGCGAAATACTCGCCCTGCTTGGCGAAAACGGCTCAGGAAAAACCACACTTATGAATATGCTGTCAGGTATATATCAGCCTGACAGCGGAAGCATAGTATTGAATGGCGAAACGGTTAAAATAAACTCCCCAAAGGATGCCATAAAGCTCGGCATAGGTATGATACATCAACATTTTAAGCTTGTTGATGTATTTACCGCTGAAGAAAACATAAAGCTTGGCAGCCGCGGTAAAGGAGAGAGCCTAAGCGCGCGTTCGCTTATTGAAAGCCTTAACCTGAACATAGACCTTAATAAAAAGGTATATGATATGTCTGTAAGCGAAAAACAGACTGTTGAGATATTAAAGGTACTTACAAGAAGGGCTGATATATTAGTACTTGATGAACCCACTGCCGTTTTAACTCCGCAGGAGATAGATACCCTCTTTAACACCCTAAGGGAGATGAAAAAGGCAGGCAAGTCTATAATAATAATCACCCATAAGCTTGAAGAAGTGCTTGCTATATCTGATAGAGTAGCGGTGCTGCACAAAGGCAGGTTAGTTGATACAGTAAACACTGAGGAAGCGGACAGGTTTTCTCTAACCGAAATGATGGTAGGTAGGCAGGTTGACCTTGACATTAAACGCGCCAAAACAGTCCCCGGCGATGTTGTACTTAGCGTTGAAGGGCTTACAGTGCATGGTAACGAAGGCAATGTAGAGCTTGATAAAATAAGCTTTACTCTGCGCGCGGGCGAGATACTTGGTGTTGCAGGGATAGCAGGCTCGGGGCAGAAGGCGCTGTGCGAATCAATAGCGGGTATTCAGCCCGTTACAAGCGGAAGCATATCCCTTTTAGGTGAGCGCATAGATGGTTTAAGCCCAAGGCAAATAATAGAGCTTGGAATATCCATGGCATTTATACCGGAGGATAGGCTAGGCATGGGGCTAATTGGCAGTATGAACATCCCCGACAACCTGCTGCTAAAAACATACAGGGATGAAAAAGGTCCTTTTCTAAAGCGCTCAAAGGCAAGGAAAGAAGCAGAGGAACTTGTAGAGCAGCTTTCTATTGTAACACCCGGTCTTAAAACCCCTGTGTCTAAACTTTCAGGCGGAAACGTACAAAAGGTACTGCTTGGTAGGGAGATAAACCTATCCCCCAAGGTATTAATAACCGCTTACCCTGTTAGAGGGCTTGATATAGGCGCAAGCATGACCATATACGATATGCTAAACGAGCAGAAGGAAAAAGGCGTAGCCGTTCTGTTCGTGGGTGAGGATCTAGATGTACTCCTGGCACTTTGCGACCGCATAATGGTGTTATCCTCCGGAAAACTAAGCGCCATCGTTGAAAGCAGGTTTGCTACAAAGGCGCTTCTTGGCATGAAGATGGTAGGCATGACAACCGATAAGGAGGATGAGTATGTTAGGTAGATTTCATCTATATGTGTCGCAAAGGGGTGAAGTAAGCAAGGCGCAGGAATATACTATGCGTATTCTTGCGCTAATAGCAGCGCTTATTGCAGGGGGCGTATTTCTGCTGCTGCTTGGCTTTAATCCCTTTGAAATATATGCCACTATGCTGAAAGGTGCGCTAAGTACCGCCGGTATGAGGCAGGAAACCGTAAAACTTATGATACCGCTGTGCTTAACTTCCCTTGGCGTAACACTAGCATTTAAAATGCGTTTTTGGAACGTAGGGGCAGAGGGGCAGATATGCGCGGGTGCAATAGCCGCAAGTTATTTTGCATATTTCCACAACCACCTTCCTCAGGAAATTTTGCTCAGCGTTATGGCAATAGCCGCAATTATCGCGGGCGGACTCTGGGGTATGCTGCCTGCGTATTTTAAAACCCGCTTTGGCACAAACGAAACCTTATTTACGCTTATGCTTAACTATATAATAGGCTTTTTTATAACATACCTAAGAGAAGGTCCATGGCGCGACCCCGAGGGCGGCTTTGCCGCAACGCCTAGGTTCTTAAAACAGGCACGACTTCCGCTGGTTAATTTCCCGGGCGTAGGCAATGTACATATAGGCTGTATAGTAATGTTTGTAGTGCTTATTTGGACATTCTTTTATCTTAAATATACAAAGCAAGGCTATGAACTAACTGTAGTCGGCGAAAACATAAACACAGCCAGATATGCAGGTATGCCAGTTCAAAGAATAATACTGCGCACCATGTTCCTATCCGCAGGCATATGCGGGCTTGTGGGTATGCTGCAGGTAGCCGGTCCTGACAGACAGCTTACAGATGCTGTTGCAAACGGAAGAGGCTTTACAGCGGTATCTATAGCCTGGCTTTCAAGGCTCTCCCCCATAGGTATAGCTATGGTTTCATTCCTTTTCAGCGTAATGGAAAAGGGCTGCAGCATGATGCAGACGGATTTTAGAATCCCCGCTTCCATGTCTGAAATATTACAGGGCATAATACTGTTTTGCGTGCTTGGCGGAGAGTTTTTCATCAACTTCCGCATAGGGCGCATAAGGAGGGAGGCATAACATGGATTTTAACCATATAATATTATTCCTATACGCAGCTATACTTGCGGGAGTACCGCTCCTTTATGGCACACTTGGCGAAATAATAATAGAAAAGAGCGGCAACCTAAACCTTGGTGTTGAGGGCATGATGTACCTTGGCGCAATAGCAAGCTTCCTTGCCGCGTACACCTTTGAAAGCGCGTTTCTTGCGATTATTTTCGGTTTTATAGCCGGAATGCTGGGCGCGCTAATATATGCCTTTTTAACAGTTAGCCTTAAAGCAAACCAAAACGTAACAGGGCTTACCCTAACAGTATTTGGCACAGGCGTTGCAAATTTTATAGGCGAGCGCCTTAAGATGACATCCGAAGCCGGCACTGTAATTGTAAGTGATTCGGTTATACGCTCACTACTACCTATGAAGCTTGGCGCGCTTAGCGATATACCTGTAATAGGAAAGCTGGTGTTCAACCACAGCATACTTACTTACCTTAGCATATTATTCGCCATACTAATGAGCCTATATTTAAACAGAAGCCGCTTAGGGCTTAACCTAAGGGCAATAGGTGAAAACCCATCGGCAGCTGATGCCATGGGTATAGATGTAAACCGCTATAAATACCTGCATATATTATTTGGCGGCGGTCTGTGCGGGCTTGGAGGAGTATATATTGCGCTAGTTACCTGCGTTGGTAACTGGCAGCCAAATATTATAGGCGGGCAGGGCTGGATAGCCGTCGCGCTTGTAATATTCGCCTCTTGGAAGCCGCTAAGGGCGGTATTTGGCAGCCTTATATTCGGCGCCCTAAGTATGCTAAGGCTATATATACCAAAAAACATAATAGATATACCCGCTTCAATATTCAACATGTTGCCCTTTGCAGTTACCTGCCTTGTGCTTGTAATATCCAGCATTCGCATGAAGAGGGAAAACCAGCAACCTGCTGCCTGTGGGGTGAATTATTTCCGTGAAGAACGGTAGTACATTTAATCTTCTCTCATATATAAATGAAAAGCTAGACGGGAGAAATAGCCCACTGCTTATTGCAATAGACGGAAGATGCGCAAGCGGAAAGACCACACTCGCCTCCCACCTACACAGGATGTTCCCAGACAGCATAGTATTCCACATGGATGATTTCTTTCTTCCACCCTCTATGCGAACAGAGGAAAGGCTAAATGCTCCCGGCGGCAATGTACACTATGAGCGATTTTCAGAAGAAATACTTAAGCAGCTTCCGAATAATGCCCCTTTTAGCTATAACAAGTATAGCTGCATAACGGATAGCTTTACAGCCGTGCAGGCATACCCCGCAACGCTCAATATAATAGAGGGCGCATACAGTATGCACCCCTCTCTTGTGGATTTTTACGATATTAAAATCTTCCTCGACATATCTCCCTCTCTACAACAAAGCCGCCTTATTAGGCGGGAAGGGGAAGACGGTTTTATAGTTTTTAAGGATATATGGATACCGCTTGAGGAAAAATACATATCCCATTATAAGATAGATAAAAAGGCGGATTTTGTGCTTAGTGCGCACGCCTAATCAAGCAGCGTCACATTAAATATATACCTTGTTACATAAAGCCAGTACTCTTTATATTTACCTGCATATTTATATAGCGCTTTAAGCTCTTTATACATAAGTTTTTTTGTGACTATATTTCGAGGCAGCCTGTGGAGAGTGTTCCATGTCTGCCCTGATATATTCCAAATATGGTTGTACATGCAAAAGGGTACTATTTTTACGCTGTTTACATGATAATTGTAATGTACATTGAAAATAAAGTCCTCTCCCCATGCAATGTTAGCATTAAACGAGATATTGTTTTTTATAATTATATCCCTTTTATATAGCTTATTCCAAAGCGCGCTGTAATAAAAGGAGCCGGGGTAGCGTACATACTTTGCAAGAAACTCATCCCTACCAAGCATTTTTTCCTCATCTATAAGCCCTCTCTCGCTTACTTTGTCGCCCATAAGCATATTGAATTTACCTATAAGCAAATCGCAATCTTCTATTGATTCTACCGCATGGCTTATAGCGCCGTCGCATATAGTATCATCCGAATCGGAAAAGAATATATATTCGCCCGTAGCGCTTTTTAGACCTAAATTCCTCGCATCTCCGGGACCGCCGTTTGGCTTATCCAGCACAATAAAGTTAGGCTTGTCTTTAGCCATTTCATGTAATACTTCAAGGCTATTATCCTTACTGCCGTCATTTACAGCAATAAGCTCTATATTGCTGTAATCTTGATTGAATACGCTGGCTATGCTATTGTTAAGGTGTTTTGCCGCATTATACACCGGCATAATTACGCTTACTTTAGGCTTCAATCTTACCCTCCTTAGAGTATATAGCGTTTCAGGTCGGTTTTTCTTGCTTTTTTAACGTGCTCCAGTACATAGTTTTCACTTATATTAAGCTTAACATCGGGCATATCATCGCCACCTGCATTAAAAGATATATCCTCAAGCAATTCTTCAAATACGGCGTGCAAGCGCCTGGCGCCAATGTCTTCCCCCTCTGTGTTGGCATTGTACGCTGCCTCTGCTATCGCATATAGGGCGTCATCATCAAATGTTAAGTGTACCTTATCTACCACAAGCAGCGCCTGATATTGGCGCGTAAGGGCGTTATCGGGCTGAGAGAGTATGCGTACAAAATCCTCCTTTGTTAGGGGGTTTAAATTTACATGCACGGGGAACCTGCCCTGAAGTTCGGGTATAAGGTCGCTAACCTTAGAAATATGGAACGCACCCGCCGCTATAAACAACATAAAATCCGTGCGAACAGGGCCGTACTTTGTGTTGACGGTTGAGCCTTCAACTATGGGTAGTATATCCCTTTGCACGCCTTCCCTTGATACATCAGCTCCGCTTGCAAGGGAGCGACCGCATATCTTGTCTATCTCATCTATGAAAACTATGCCGTGCTCCTCCGCGCGGCTTACGGCTTCCTGCTTTACGCTGTCTTCATCTATAAGCTTGTCGGACTCTTCCTCTATAAGGATTTTACGGGCATCCTTTACCTTCATGCGACGCATTTTAGTGCGCTTTGGCATCATGCCGCCCATCATATCGCCTACGCTGATAGATGTACCGCCAAGCTCAAGCTGGGGAGCGCTTTCTTCAACCTCTACGGATATATATGTATCCTCAAGTTCGCCGTCCATAAGCTGCTGCCTTATATCTTCCCTTTTGCCGCTTAATTTCTGTTTTTCTTCGGGAGATATTTCAGGTTCTTTAGTTTGCCTGCCCATTATTATATCTATTGGATTAGGCACTTTTTTAGGCTCAGGGTTTAATATTACATTTACAAGCCTATCTTCCGCGATAACTTCGGCACGGGTTCTAACCCTAGTCTTGTACTCATTTTTAACTAGCCGGTAGGAGTTTTCCATAAGGTCCCTTATTATAGATTCAACATCCCGCCCTACATAGCCAACCTCTGTAAACTTAGTTGCCTCAACCTTTATAAAGGGAGCGTTTACTAGCTTTGCAAGGCGGCGGGCAATTTCAGTCTTGCCAACGCCTGTGGGACCTATCATGAGAATGTTTTTAGGATATATCTCCTCCCGCATTTCCTCGGGAACTCTGCTCCTGCGGTAGCGGTTGCGCAGCGCTATAGCTACATACTTCTTTGCCTCGTCCTGACCTATAATATATCTATCGAGCTCTCTCACTACTTCTCTTGGGGTAAGTTCACTCATTTATACTTCCTCCACAATAATATTGCCGTTCGTGTATACGCATATTGAAGCCGCTATTTCTAGCGCTTTATTTGCAATATCATACGCGCTTAAATCCGTATTTTGTACTAACGCCCTTGCAGCAGCAAGCGCATAATTGCCGCCCGAACCTATGGCGCATACGCCATCATCCGGGCTTATAACTTCGCCTGTTCCGCTTATTATAAGCAAATCCTCGCTATCGGCTGCAATTAGCATAGCGTTTAGCTGGCGCATACTCTTATCGCTGCGCCACTCCTGCGCAAGACGCACCGCAGCGCGCTCTAAATTACCCGAATTTTGTGTAAGCTTTTCCTCAAAGCGTTCGCTTAATGTAAAGGCATCGGCTACAGAGCCCGCAAAGCCTACTACTACCTTATCATCATATATCCTGCGCACCTTTTGTGCGGTTGACTTAAATATTACTTTTTCGCTAAGCGTAACCTGACCATCGCCCGCAATTGCGGTCTTTCCGTTTCGTTTAACGGCACAAATTGTAGTGCCCATAAATTCATGTGTCAATTATCCATACCTCCGTAATTGGATTTTATAATATCGTCTATAGTTTCAAGCGCCCTGTTTGATATGGCGAGGTTTTTCTCCTGCTTGCCCCTGATTTTCTTATCGAGGCTATCCATAATGCCAAAGTTAATATTCATAGGCTGAAAGTTGGAGTTTGTCCTTGCAATATATTTTCCTAGCGCACCTATCGCGGTATTTGACGGAAAGGCTGTTCTTGTTTCTCCCTTTAGCTGTTTAGACATATACAATCCTACCGCAAGACCCGAAGCCGCGCTCTCTACATAGCCCTCAACGCCAGTTATCTGCCCAGCGAAATAGAGTTTTGGGGAGAACATTACTTCATAAAATTCATTCAGAAAACCGGGGCTGTTTAGAAATGTATTGCGGTGCATTACTCCGTACCTTAAATATTCGGCATTTTTAAGCGCTGGTATTATGCCAAAAACCCTTTTCTGCTCTGGAAAGGTAAGCCTAGTTTGAAAACCGACCAAGTTATATAGAGAAGCGCCCGCATCGTCCTGCCTTAATTGTAACACCGCAAAGGGCATTTTACCAGTTTTAGGGTCTATTAAGCCTTTAGGTTTAAGGGGGCCGAACGCAAGCGTCTGTACACCTCTTTTTGCCATGCTTTCAACAGGCATACAGGCTTCAAAAACCTTGCTGTCCTCAAAGCCCTTAACGGGCACGGTTTTAGCGTTTACAAGCTCATCTACAAAATGGTAATAAGTATCCTTATCCATGGGACAGTTTAGATAGTCATCACCCCTGCCATACCTTGAGGCTCTAAACACATGCTCCATGTCAAGAGAAGATTTGCTTACTATAGGTGAAGCCGCGTCATAAAATGAAAGCCCGCTTACTCCATGCATATTAGTAATTGAATCAATAAGTGCGTCTGATGTAAGTGGGCCTGTAGCTATTACCGCCGGGGGATTTGGCAGCTTTTTAACTTCCTCATATATAATTTCAATGTTAGGGTGGCTTTTTATATTATCGCTTATAAACTCTGAAAACTTTTCCCTATCTACCGCAAGCGCCCCGCCAGCAGGCACTTGAGTAGTATCCGCGGCTTTTATTGTAAGGGAGCCAAGCCTTCTCAGCTCCTCTTTTAATAGGCCTACAGCGTTTTCAAGCCTGTTTGAGCGAAGAGAATTACTGCACACGAGTTCCGCAAATAAATCAGAAACATGCGCGGGAGATTTTTTGTCCGGCTTCATTTCATATAGCTTTACCTTTATCCCCCTATTTGCTATCTGCCATGCGGCTTCACAGCCCGCAAGCCCTGCGCCTATTACTTTTACATCATTCATCTTCTTCTTTTTCTATATAAGGCTCATGGTGGCGGCAGGTTTCATTAGAACAGATTTTTATAGTGCCGTCCTTCCTGCGCTTTAGTGTCATATAGCTATCGCACTTATGACATCTATCATCAATAGGCTGCTCCCATGAAACAAAATCGCATTCCGGGTAGTTTTCACAGCCGTAGAACTTGCGCTTTTTCTTGCTTAATTTTTCAAGCAGCTTTCCGCCGCATTTAGGGCAGTGGGCGTCTATGTATTTAAGTATAGGTTTAGTATTCCTACACTCGGGAAAATTTGGACAGGCTATAAACTTTCCGAAGCGCCCCATCTTATATACCATGGTCGCCCCGCATTTTTCGCATATCTCATCACTGGGTTCATCTTCTATCTCTATCTTTTCCATTTCGCTTTGCGCGGTGTTTAGCATATCCTCAAATGGCGGGTAAAATTCTCTTAGTAGTTCCTTCCAATCTTTTGTACCTTCTTCTACCTTATCAAGCTCAGTTTCCATTGAGGCGGTAAAGTCTATATCCACTATAGAAGAAAAATACTGCTTCATTATGTCTACTATCAATTCGCCAAGCTCGGTAGGGTATAGGCGCTTGTTTTCCCTTGAAACATAGCCCCTTTGGGTGAGTGTATTTATAGTAGGCGCATAGGTTGACGGTCTTCCTATGCCGTTTTCCTCAAGCGTACGAACAAGCGATGCTTCCGTAAACCTAGGCGGCGGCTGGGTAAAATTCTGCTCTGCGTCCGCATTTATTATTTTTACCTTATCGCCAGTAGCAAGCTTTGGCAGGGGAGCTTGTTTTTCTTCCTGCTCATCATCTTTGCCTTCCTCGTATATCTTTGTAAAGCCCGCAAACACCTTAGCTTCACCGTAGTAGCGCAGCTGTATTGCCTTTTTCTCGTCCTCAAGTATTGCGGTCATGGTGTCAAAGCGCGCCTGCTCCATCTGGCTTGCCACAAAGCGGTTGTGTATAAGCGTGTATAGCTGAAGCTGCTCTCTGGTTAATGCGTCTTTAAGGCTTTCTGGCGTGCGGTTTATATCGGTTGGGCGTATTGCTTCGTGAGCGTCCTGCGCGCCTGCGCGCCCTTTATATATGTTCTTAGTTTCCGGCAGATACTCTTTGCCGTATTGCTCTAAAATATACTGCCTTACGCTGTCTACAGCTTCATCGCTTATGCGCACGGAGTCTGTACGGATATAGGTCACAAGACCCTGCAAGCCTCCGGGCTTAAGGTCTACACCTTCATATAGCTGCTGCGCCACGCGCATAGTTCTGGCTATAGTAAAATTTAGCTTACGGCTCGCCTCCTGCTGCATGGTTGATGTAGTAAAGGGAGCCGCGGGGGATTTTTTCCTTTCCCTAAGTTTTACGCTGCTTGCTGTAAATTTAGCGTCCTCTATGCGCTTTTTAGCGCTGTTCGCCTCATCTGCGCCTGTTATCTTTGCCTTTTCGCCGTCTAAGTTTGATAGCTTAGCCCTGTACTCCTGCTTTTTGCCCTTATCGTTTTTAAGGTCGAGATAGGCGTATATATCCCAATACTCTTCAGGTATAAAGCCCTCTATCTCCTGCTCTCTATCCACTATTATTCGGGCGGCTACGCTCTGCACGCGTCCTGCGGACAAGCCTTTTCTTACCTTCTCCCAAAGCAGGGGGCTTATTTTATAGCCCACAAGGCGGTCAAGCGCCCTTCTTGCCTGTTGGGCGTCTACAAGGTTCATATCTATTTTTTGCGGATTTTTTATAGCCTGCGACACGGCTTTTTTTGTTATCTCGTTAAAGGTAACCCTGCAAGTGCAATCCTCATCCATATTGAGCGCATTTGCAAGGTGCCAGGAAATAGCCTCTCCCTCTCTATCAGGGTCTGTTGCGAGGAAAATCTTCTTGGCTTTTTTGGCTTCTTTTCTAAGTTCCGCGAGTATTTCCCCTTTTCCCCTTATGGTTATATATTTAATATTAAAATCGTCCTCAGTATCTATACCAAGTTGAGATTTGGGTAAATCCCTTACATGTCCCTGAGAAGCCTTTACAGTATAATTTCGCCCAAGCATCCTGCTGAGCGTTTTTGCCTTAGCAGGGGATTCTACTATAACTAAATTTTTACCAGTTGCCACTATATACTCCTTTAATTGTTAAGGCGGTACATACCGCCCGGCAGAGCTTCTATTATGCCCTGCATCTGCATAATCACGATATGCGTATTCGCTTCTGATGCTGATAGCTGCGTTTTTTCAAGCAGCTCTTCAAAACTAAGCGAGTCAACGCAAAGTGCATGATATATCTTTCCTTGTTCGTTTGTCAAATTAAGCTCTTCTATATTAAGGCTATTATCTGCCTTATTTTCGGCATTTCCCCAGCCCATATCTTCTATAATATCATCAGCACAGGTAGCAAGCCTTGCGCCATCTCTAAGTAAGCTATGTGGTATAAGACTGCCAGGGGCATCCACCTGCCCGGGGAGTGCAAATACCTCCCGCCCTTGGTTTAGCGCATGGCTTACGGTTATTAAAGTGCCGCTCTTTTCCCTTGCTTCTATTAATAATACCCCATGGCTAAGCCCGCTTACTATACGGTTTCTAACGGGGAAATGATATGCAAGCGGCTTTGAGTAGAGCGGATATTCGCTTATTATTGCTCCGCCGAGTTTAATTATTTCTCTGGCTAAAGGTATATGGTCCTTAGGGTATATGTTTTTTATACCCGAACCCAATACCGCTATTGTCTTCCCGCCGCTATCTACTACTCCCTTGTGAGCGGCTGCGTCTATACCGTATGCAAGCCCGCTCACAACTATAACGCCTGATAAACTTAAATCCCTTGCAATAGAAAAAGCCTGTTTACTTCCATAGCGTGTATCCTTCCTTGAGCCTACTATGGATATGGCTTTATAGTCATCGCCCGGCAAATTGCCATAGTAAAAAAGCACATCGGGCGGGTCTTGAATTTCCTTTAACATATAAGGGTAATTTTCATCGCCAAGGAATACCGCCTTAGCTTTAGCCTTTTCAAGCTCCAAATAAAAATAATCAAGCCCCTTTGCTTTTAAGCTAATCAGCTCATCAAAGGCTTTTGCGCCTATTACATTCCCTTCGTTTGATGATAGATTGTTATATGCATCTATTGCAGAGCCGTATAGCTCTATAAGCCTTTCCCTGCCCTTATATGTTAAGCTTTCGCTATATGCAAGCCACAGCCTTGCAGCCTTATCTTGTGATATCATCGCCCGCTCCCCAGTATTTTGAATCTATTATCCTAAACTGCACAGCTTCCGCCATGTCAGCAAGCTCAATATTCGGCTTGCCTTTTAAATCCGCAACGGTGCGGGCAAGCTTTATTATTCTCCCATATGCACGCATACTGAGGGCGAATTTCTTTATTGCCTGATGTAAAAACTTCATAGCTTCGTCATCTGCATTGGCGTACTGCTCTATATGCTTATTGTTCATCTGCGCATTGCAGTATATGTTAGTGTTTTTAAACCTTTCAAGCTGTATTTTACGCGCTTTTTCAACCCTTACTCTAACTTCAGCGCTTGCTTCGCCTGTAGCCTTAGCGGAAATTTCTTCAACCGGTACTGAATCAACCTCTATTTGCATGTCTATTCTATCCAGCAGTGGACCTGAAATCCTGTCTAAATACTTGCGTATATCTCTGCTTCCGCAGCGGCAAGCCCTTGTTCTGCTTCCAAAATAACCGCAGAGGCAGGGGTTCATGCTTGCAACAAGCATACACCTAGATAGATACCTTGCGTGCGCCCTAACCCTTGATACATTAGCATAGCCGTCTTCAAGCGGCTGGCGCAGCGCTTCAAGCACACGCCTTGGGTATTCGGGCATTTCATCTAAAAACAGCACCCCGTTATGCGCTAGGGATACTTCGCCCGGTTTTGCGTTTATACCCCCGCCTATTAGAGCCGCGGCGGATGCAGTATGGTGCGGAGCGCGAAAAGGGCGTACAGTCATAAGCCCTGTTCCGGGAGCTAGCATACCTGCGGCTGAATATATGCGGGTGGTTTCAAAGGCTTCTTCCTGAGTCATCTGGGGGAGTATGCCGGGCAAGCACCTTGCAAGCATGGTTTTACCGCTGCCGGGAACGCCTACAAAAAGTATATTATGCCCGCCCGCAGCCGCAACTTCAAGCGCCCTTTTAGCCTGTTGCTGACCCCTGACACGGCTTAAATCATAAGCCTGCTCTTGCTGCTTCTGTAAACACTCTTCATATGTTTTTTGCACCTGCGTAAGTATTGGGGCATTTCCAGACAAGTGCTGCATAGCTTCGTATAAATTTCTTGCAGGGTAAACCTGCATACCCATAACCGCTTCAACTTCGGGCGCATTCATATATGGTAATAGTACCTTGTTTATGCCACGCTCTTTTGCGGATATAACAAGCGGCAGCACTCCTTGCACAGGTACTAAGCTTCCATCTAGCGCAAGTTCGCCAAGTATAAGCGTATCCTGCAAATCATATGCTTTAATCTGCTTAGTCGCCTGTATTATGGCTACGGCTATAGCAAGGTCAAAAACAGTGCCTTCCTTCTTAACATCTGCGGGCGACAGGTTTACTGTTGTATGCCCATAGGGCATGGCAAAGCCGCTGTTTTTTATTGCGGCGACTACCCTATCACGGCTCTCTTTTACAGCGGTATCCGGAAGCCCAACCATGGTAAACTGAAACTGATTGCCTCCGCTTACATACGCCTGAACATCTATAGGTACGCCTGAAACGCCAACAAGCGCATAGCATAAGGTTTTCGCCAGCATATTTCCTCCTTTAGTAGTATATCCCCGGGAACCAGCGCATAGCATCAAGCCAAAAAGTGCTTACCCTAGTTCCGCTTATATACGGGAAAAAGCCTATGAATAACACCGCTGATATCAGCGTTATAACTACTGCCACAGCCCTTGATGTTTTGGGGTAATAATCCCAAATTCTATCTAGCAGGTAAGCTATAGCCATAATGGCAAATGGTGTCGCAGGGAAATAGTGGTATATGTACGTACCGCGCGGCACCAAGCACCAAGGCAGGTACTGTGCAAAATAAGCTATAAGTATAAACACTGCTCGCCTTGATACTTTGCTTTTGCCACGGATTACATTAACTATCATAAACAATATTATTGCTATGAGCGCAGCTGTACTTACCCACCATACCGCAGGATTACCAAACGCCCATATTGCGCTGCCTGTGCCGTCTATCCTCGGGGCGGAGTAGTAATACATAGGCTTTTGAGATAGCGGCCACATGTACCACTTAGAAGCGAATGGGTGGTCTGCTCCCCTGCCCGGAGCCGAATGATAGTTGTACATGCTTATATTAGCCCTGTGCACTTTTTCTATGGTAAGCCCATCAACACTTGAAGCAAAAGCAGGGTAGAAAGATATATAATATATAATTAGAGGTATTATTACAAAAAACAGCACGCAATACAGCAGTGTTTTTACAGTGCGGTTTTTCCAAGTGTTAGCGGCGCTTTCATATACAGGATTTGTTTTCCCATTTTTTAGCGCATTTTCGGCTGCAACACCTTGGCGTATTTGCCTGTATAAGCTAATAAAGAATATAACCGCAAGTCCAATACCAGCATAACAGCCCGTCCACTTGCTTGCACATGCAAGACCCATAAATATACCGCTTAACGCAAGTGGTAATAGACACTTACGGAAAGGAAGCTCATATACATTTAGAAACGCATAGCGGAACATAAAATAGGTAGACCATATTATAAAAAGCGTTACAAAGCTATCTATGGTTGCAATGCGGGTTTGGGTAAAATGCATACAGTCAAAAGCCATAAGTAGCATAGGAAGGGTGGCAAGGTATCTCCTCTTTGTAAATAGCCTGCCTATCATATACATACCCGGCAGCATAAGCACGCCCGCAAGCGCACCCGGCAAACGCCAGCCAAATGGCGTCATTCCGAATATGGCTATGGATAATGTCATAAACACCTTGCCAAGAGGCGGGTGAGATACCTCGTATATAGCACTTGGCTCCTCGTGCCTTAAAGAGTTAAGTTGCTCAAGACCTGTACGCGCGTGGTATATTTCGTCAAAATACATGCTGTTTCGCCATGTAGGCGCAGCTTCCAGCACTCCCTGCTCGTCTATTAAGTTTGCTCCATTGCCGCTTATAAGCGTTGGAGTTATTTTCTCCCTAGTTTCGGTGTCTACAAGCATAATCTCATATATATATAAGCCTATTTTTTCTGCCTTTATGCTAATATACCTTCCATTATGTATAACAGGGCTTCCTGAAAAAGCCATAGGGGTAGCATATTCATCAGCCACAGTGTTTTGTTTTATCCATGTAAAGCAATCACCGGGGTACGCCTTTGCATGGTAAGGCTTTAAATCATCTAGGCTATTGCCTGAAGATATTATAAATGTATTGTTGCTATCCCAGTGTATACCGGGGTAGTACAGCACTTCAAAGCAGCGCTCCTTACCTAAATCAAACACCACTGTTTCTCCCCTCTCAGTTGAAATAAAGGGGTTTTGAGGGGCTTCCTTGCTGCCCAAATCCGCAAGCGCAACTATGTTATATATAAGCGTAACACAAAGTATTATGGCTATGTCCTTCTTATCCAGCCTTGGTATTCTGCTTTTTTTATTAAGTGATGATAAATAATACTCATCGCTTGATACTTTTTGCGTTTCCTCATATTTATCTAAGGTAAGCCCTACCGCAACTGCATTTTTCTCGCTGAATACAAAGCCAATATACAGCGCAAAACCAGCGGTAATCACCCATATTATAGAGTTAATATACTCCGCGAATACAGAATCACTCAAAATATTAAAGTGCGGAGCGTGCAAATGCCCCTCTGCACCGCCTATGCGTATGGACCTATCAAGCACTATGCCTACATTCATAAACAGCACAAGCGATAGTAAAAGTATTAGCACCAGCAGCCTTTTATCCCTAAAGCGAAGAGAAAATAATATGAGCAGCACTAGAGCTGGGAACATATAACGCTCGTGCATCATAGCGCCGTATGTAGAGAACATTATTAGTATAAGCGCTCCAAAAAATGGCAGCCAGCCTATATCATTTTTGCGTATATATAGCGCGGTAATTATTATAAAAGATGATGCCATCATAAGATAGCCTGTGTGAAGCAGTGTTACAGGCGCAAATACTATTATCGCAAGAGGTATAAGCGCAGCTGCAAGCGTAAGCATTAGCGTCTTTTTATTTTCATACTCTTTTAAAATATCTTTCTTCCTATATATGTAAAGAGCGGCAGGCAGTATTATACCTAATGGAGTAATAAGCCTTACAACTATGCTTGCAGCATTATTCGCAGGTAACCAGTTAATCCCAAACAGATGGTAAAGGTTGGTTGCATTTACAGTAATGCCGGAATAGAGAGTCATAGTGCCTGTGTAGAGTTCTATAAGCCAGCCTATACCTTTTTGATTAAGCTGAAAGGGAAGTATTGCAACTACCGCCGCAATAAGCGCAAATATAAGCCCCTTTATCGCTTCCTTTGCGCGCGTATCGCGGTTTTTGTATATATCCCATATAAAGGCAACCAGCCCCAATGGTCCAAACATTAGCGCCTGAGGCTTAATAAGTACAGATAACATGTATAGTGGCAGCGCTATACTCCACTTGCCTTTTGCAGCAAATATAACCACAAGCAGTATGAACAATGTAAGAACGCTATCCACCTGCCCCCAAGCGCTGCCTATTATTATGCTTACGGGATTAAATGCATATAGAGCGGATAATGCGAGCGATTTTGTTTCGCTAAAACCCGTTTTACACGAAAGCTTATATATTATGTATACAATAAATAAATCACTTATTATAGGCGGCAGTTTTACCATAAATTCTGTAGCGCCCGTGCCTAAAAACCTGCCTATTTCCCCAATTGGCCATAGTATTAGCATATAACCGGGGGGATAGTCCGCATACATTTCTGTTAAATAAAAGTTACTTGGTCCAACGCTTGCCATATGGTTTGCCCATGCTGTAAAGCAGCCTATATCAACGCTGTAGCCTTTTACAGTTAACGCTACTATTATTCTAGCAAGTGCTGATAGCGCTATAAGCAATATTATGCCTATTGGCTTTTTTATATGCTTAATTTCCCAAGTAGCGGTCTTTTTCATGAGCTTATATGTAAAGGCGCAATATATAAGCATTATTATAAGCATCCAAGACCAAGCGGGATTGCCATTATCGCTATCTAATGGAGTTTCCGCTTTTGTTTCGGGTATTTCCCACGACTGCACAAGCTCGCCCTCAGGCACCTTATCCACAGCAAAAAGCTCTACATTGTCAAAACCTGCTTCACCTATGCTTTCCCCGCTATACCCTCCAAGCCTTGCAAATACAGTGATTTCAGTTTGCTTTGAGCCTGTTCTACCGTACATATATACGGTGTTCCATTCATCGCTTTCATATACGCTTTCAGAGAACACATACACGCCCTCAATAGACAGGTTGGCTCCCCTGCCGCCCTCGGCATATGCCTTTACATCGCCCTTTAAACAGTACACGGTGTTTGGCAATACCTTTACTCTCTGCATAAAGCGCGCGTCGTTTTCTTCATGGTTTACTATGCCGACAGAGTTGCCGTCTTCACCTTCTGAAACAAAATATTCGCTTACGCCTATTGTTGGTATATAGGCTTCAGTGCCCCAGTATTTGGGCATTCCGCTATCGTCCAGCTGCTCAAAGCCGCTATTTTGAAGTATGTTTTTATTGTATTCAGGTTTATCTTTAGGTTTAATTACATAAAACGCAGCTAAAAGCATTACCAAAGTTACAATGGCTATTATCCATGTTTTTTTATTTATCTTCATGCTTTTCCGCCCTTCATATGCCATATACCGGCACGAGTTATTTCTATAATATCAAAACGCTGTTTACATTTAATATTGTTTTCCAACATGTACTGCCTTGCCGCGCTTCGCACTCTGCGGCGCTTATCATCATCTACACTGCTATAAGCTTCACCAAGCCTTTCATCAGGGCGATACTTTACCTCTATAAAACATATAATATCCCCATCCTTTGCTACGATATCAACCTCTCCGCCTTTTGCGCGGTATCTTGTGTTAATTATTTCATAGCCCATATCTACAAGGTATTCACAGGCTTTTTTCTCACCCACGAGTCCTATATCAGTTGATTTTTTCATGTAAATTTCGTAATAAAGCTCCTTCGGTGTATGGGAGATGAACCATGCTTTCTTATAGCCTCTATATGCGCCTTTGTTCCATAGCCCTTATGGCGCGCAAACCCGTATTCCGGGTACAGCTTATCTACACCCCTCATATATCTATCTCTTGATACCTTTGCCACTATACCCGCACAGGCAATATTGTAGGATTTTGCGTCCCCTTTAACTATTGCTTCTATTTTACCCGGGAGTTTTAGCCCCTCTATATAATCTACCAAAAACAGCTCTGCACTACACTTTTCCGCTGCTCCCTCCATAGCAATCCTAGTGGCGTTAAGTATGTTTATTTCGTCAATAGTTTCAGGCGGTATACTGCATATATCTACATACAGCGCACTTTTTATTATCTCTTCAAACAGTATTTCCCTGCGCTTTTCTGATAGCTTTTTAGAATCATTTACATAAGGAATGGCGCTCTCAAGCGGCATAATTACACATGCCGCCGTTACGGGACCTGCAAGCGGACCTCTTCCCGCCTCATCTATACCTGCAATTTGGCTTATACCGTAAGCCTTATCAAACGCAAGCAGCTCCTCAGCAAGCTGCATATTATTCCTTATCAAGTATTTCCTCCGGAATTTCAAGGGTTATTTTGCCTATACGCCCATCCCTAAATTCATTTAATACGGTACTGACAGCCCTATCTATATCTAGTTCAACACCGGGCAGCAAAAAGCCGCGCGATTTACATATAGCATGCAGCATTTCCTCTGCGGACATTTTAGCATTATCTAGCTTATAGCGGCTAATAAGGCTCATAGGCGAAACGCTCATAAGTTCATCTATAAGTTCAAGGCATAGGGCGTATGCATCTATAGCGCCTTCTCCAATAGCGGCTATATATGCAAGACGCTTTGCAGCCCTCTGGTCTTCAAGCTTAGGCCATAGCATACCGGGTGTATCTAATATGGAAATATCCTCACTCATCTTAACCCACTGAGGAGCGCGCGTTATACCCGGGCGGTCCTCAGCTCTAAGTGAAGTACTTCCCGTGAGAGAATTTATAAATGTACTCTTGCCTACATTAGGCACACCTATAACCATAAGCCTTAAGGTTTTGTTTATTCCCTTTTGTTTAAGGCGTTGGGCTTCACCTTTAAGCGCATCGTTTATCGCAAGCCTTGTTTTCTTTGCGCTGCTTGGATTATTTGCCTGTATTGCAATAGCCTTTTCACCAAGGCTATTGAAGTACCTTAGCCAAAGCTGGGTTTTTGCAGGGTCTGCCAAATCCGCCTTGTTTAGCACCAGTACCCTTGGCTTATTTTTTGAAAGAGAATTTAGCTCCGGGTTGCGGCTTGAAACGGGTATCCTCGCATCGCAAAGCTCTACAAGCGCATGTACCTGCTTTAATTGCTCTATCAATTTGCGCTTCGATTTTGCCATATGCCCAGGATACCAGTTTATAGACATGCTTCATCTCCTCAGTACAAAATATCACATACAAAATAACATGTTCTTAATACAAATGCAAGAAATTGAGTGTAACAAAAAGGGCGGGAATTCGCACAAAAATGCAAAAGTTTCTATTGTTTCTTAGAATATATCTAAGCGGTTATTCTACACACGTTTTTATACAACATGATTATCCTCCTTGATTTAGTTATTTTCCCTTTTATGTTTGCCTATTACTTGCTTAATCTTATCTATAGGATAAGGCGCTTCTTCAGCCGGAAGATATACTACCCGGGTAACTTCAGCTACAATAATTTTACCTTCGTCACCCACCGGAACATCAACCAGATCACCTTCGAAATATTCATCATCTTGAGCAAGGTAGCAATATTCCTTTCCGCCATATCCAAACTCAACATAGAGAAAAATAAGGTCCGACACCCTACGCCTGATTTTTCTATAAATTTTAGGATTAAATATATCGCCACCCAGTCCATAGTAGCTGATAAAATCCCAAATTTCATCTATTATCTCTGCCCAGTTTTCAGGCAAACCATATTTATCATAGACACCATTAAGAACAATATCGGGTTTCTTATTAAATTCAACTCTCACAATATAACTCGTCTTATCATTTTCATCTTCAATAACATCATCAGGAGCTTCAAGCACAGGTAAAAACATATTATCCACATTAAAACGATCCAACAAATCGGATACACCATCACCAACATAATATGTATGTGTTACTATACATTCAGACCCTATTTTAATCTTATTCTCAATATGTTCTTGTTCCCTATCGATTATTAGTGTTTGGGAATAGTCCAATATTAATTCATCCGGCATTCCTTCTTCTGATGATTCACGCTTGAAAACTATATGCCTATGATAGACAAGCGAAAACCGCTCTATAAAATCACGCAAATTATTTCCATCAAAAAGCAACAATTCCGGCATTTGTAGCTCATCACGAATCAAGTCTGATAAGTTCTGTTCATAAGTATCTATGATACCATATAAGGATCCAGTATACTTGAAGTTATTTTCACAAGTATCGGTTATTTCAATATCCCAAGTACCAACATCAGTAACAATCATAGGATCGAAGTTTTCAAACGCACTTGCTACAGCATTAAGCACATACTTAGCTTTGTCCATATCTATAGACATGCGGCGTGTATAACATTTTTCATACTTTCCATGTCCCTGCCCAAAACAAAATGATGAAAACCAAATTTGACCCTTGTTATTCAATGTTAAATGTTGCTCAACCTCGTCTTCAGGTTCTGGACACGGACCAAAACATATGCAATTTGACACAAGGCGAATTTTCTTTATTTCACCACTAAAAGATTCATCAAATTTAAAAAGCATGTACACACCTCCCCATATCCCCATTTATAGACATAAGTGTAACATTTTAGCCATATGACATCAAGATAAGCCTATTTACTAATATTGTTCATTGCATATGTTTACAACAAGAAAAACAGGCGAAAGCCTTAAGCTTCGCCCTCTATATGGCGGAGAGTTAGGGATTTGAACCCTAGAAGCGCTATTAACGCTTACACGATTTCCAGTCGTGCGCCTTAGTCCACTCGGCCAACTCTCCAAGCAAATGGCAATATACCATCTTTTTTAATTTCAGTCAATTAAAACCGGGCATTTTTTAAGTCTACAATTTATACTCATGTTGTACACAAATTTAAGGCTCATATTTTTGTTAATATTAAAACTAAAAAAGCAGTATACAAAAAACTATTGCTATGCCTTAATATTCGGCACAAATCGATAGACAAAAGCCTTTGATTGGACTATAATATTATTATTAACTTTACGGGGGGTATTATATGGAAAAGATTAGAGCAGGTATCATCGGTTGCGGTGGTATAGCCAATGGAAAACATCTGCCGGCAATGAAGGAACTCGGCAATGTAGATATGCTCGCATTTTGCGATATCATTTTAGAGCGTGCGGAAAAAGCCCGCGACGAATACGGCGCTGAAGGCGCAAAAGTATTCAAAGATTATAAGGACTTACTAAAGCTAAATCTTGATGCCGTATACATATGCACGCCAAACCGCAGCCACTCAGATATTACTGTGGACGCGCTGAAATCCGGCAAGCATGTAATGTGCGAAAAGCCCATGGCTATTAATGCTACTGAGGCGCTGCGTATGATTGAGGCTGCTGAGGAAACAGGCAAAATACTAACTATAGGCTATCAGAACCGTTTCCGTCCGGACAGCCGTTACCTAAAACGCGCATGTGAAAATGGCGACCTTGGCGAAATTTACGTAGCCCGCGCAAACGCCATAAGGCGCAGGGCTGTTCCTACATGGGGCGTATTTCTAAATGAATATGAGCAGGGCGGCGGACCGCTTATAGATATTGGCACACATGCGCTGGACCTCACCCTTTGGATGATGGATAACTACAGCCCTAACTATGTAGTAGGTAGCGTATACCATAAACTTAATAACGACACTGAAACCGCAAACGCCTGGGGCGACTGGGACCCCGAAAAATTCACCGTTGAAGATAGCGCCTTTGGCTATATAGTTATGAAAAACGGCGCAACTATTATGCTAAATAGCTCTTGGGCGCTAAACACGCTTGATGTTGAAGAGGCTTCAACAGTACTTGCAGGCACAAAGGGCGGGGCGGATATGCACGATGGTCTTCGTATAAATGGCGTTAAATACGGCAGGCAGTATACCGAAATACCCGACCTTACCGCAAATAATGTAGACTATTACGCAGGCACTAACGATTCTGCGCAGGTACTTGAGCAGCGCGCATTTGTTGATGCAGTGCTTGGCAAGGGGGATATAATAGTCACCCCCATGCAAGCGCTTGTAGTTACAAGGATACTCGATGCCGTGTATGAATCCGCCAAGACAGGTAAGCCCGTCTATTTTGACGAAAAATACGGAGGACAATAATGAAAAACATTAATGTAGCATACCAGCTATATTCCGCAAGGGAGCTGGTGGAAAAGGATATGCTGGGCGTACTCAAACAGCTTAGCGCAATGGGCTATAAAGGCGTTGAGTTTGCAGGTTTCTTTGGACATAGCGCAGATGAAATTAACAATATGCTTTCTGAAACCAAGCTAAAAGCGGTATCAAGCCATGTGCCTGTTAAGGACCTTAAGAGCAATTTAAGCGATATTATCTCCTTCCATAAGGCTATAGGCTGCAAATACATAGTAGTCCCCTATGTTGAAGAGAATGATAGACCCGGTTTCCCCGGTTTTGCTAAAATGATTCGCTTCATATATGAAGCAGGTGTAGAGTGCAAGAAAAACGGCTTGCAGCTGCTATATCATAACCATGATTTTGAGTTTGAAAAAATATCCGGCATGTATGGGCTAGACTTCCTCTATGACGCAGTGCCTGAAAATATACTTAAAACCGAGATAGACACCTGCTGGGTACACTACTCAGATGTAGACCCTATAGATTACCTGCTCAAATACACAGGCAGAGCGCCCGTTGTACACCTTAAAGACTATAACGGCGTTAAAATAGAGGGAGACCCTTATGCCCTTATTGGCATAGATAAGAAAGCCTCACAAGATAAGAAGTTCACCTTCCTGCCTGTAGGACAGGGCGTGCAGGATGTAAAGGGTCTGATTGATGCCGGCATTAAAGCGGGAGCTGAGTGGTTTGTTGTAGAGCAGGACGAACCCACATCTAATGGTCCCATGGAAGATGCAAGGCTAAGTCTGGAGGCTATATATGGTTAAGTGGCGTGTTGCAATAATAGGCGCAACCGGCATGGTAGGCAGGCGCTTTATAGAGCTGCTTCAAAACCACCCATGGTTTGAAATAAGCTGCCTTGCCGCAAGCAGCAGGAGCGCAGGTAAAAAGTTCTACGAGCTTACAAGCCCTGAAAGCTTAAACGCCTACACGGATAAGGTACTAAACCTAACAGTGCTTGATTCATACGATATAGAGGCAGTAAAGGCTTGCTCCGACTTTGCTTTCTGCGCTATTTCGCTTGATAAAAATGCCACAAGGGAACTTGAGGAAAAATACGCCTCCGCAGGGTTGCCAATAGTTAGCAACAACTCCGCCTGTCGCATGGTGCCCGATGTGCCTATGATAATCCCTGAAGTAAATGGAAATCACCTTGATGTAATTCCCGCGCAGCAAAGGCGGTTAGGTACTAAAACCGGCTTTATAGCTGTTAAGCCTAACTGTTCCATACAAAGCTATGTACCCGCCCTGCACCCGCTAATCGAATTTGGCATAGATAAGCTTTCTGTATGTACTTATCAGGCGGTAAGCGGAGCAGGCAAAACGCTTGAAACTTGGCCCGAAATGCAGGATAACATTATCCCTTATATCGGCGGCGAGGAAGAAAAGAGCGAAATAGAACCCCTTAAAGTATGGGGAAAACTAAACGATGACAAGAGCGCTATTCTTCTTTCTGATAAGCCAACCATTAGCGCACAGTGCATAAGAGTGCCTGTTTTAGATGGGCATATGGCGGCGGTTTCCGTATCCTTTAAAAATAAGCCCAGTAAAGAGGATATACTATCCGCATGGAATACGCCTTCTCCCATAGAAAGCCTTTCCCTTCCAAGCAGCCCAGATCCATACCTTAAATATTTTGAAGAGGCAGACCGCCCCCAAACAAGGCTGGATAGAATGCTTGGAAACGGCATGTCTATTTGTATGGGTAGGCTAAGGGAGGACAATATATTTGACTGGCGCTTTGTATGCCTATCCCATAACACGCTTCGCGGCGCCGCGGGCGGCGCAGTGCTCACCGCTGAACTTCTCTGCAAAAAAGGCTATATACCTAAGGAGGACTAATATGAAAGCAATATTTAAAGGCTGCGCAACGGCACTTGCCACCCCTTTTAAAAACAATCAATTTGACGAAAACGCATATGCAAAGCTTATAGAATACCAGCTTGATAACGGCGTTTCAGCGCTCGTTGCCTGCGGCACAACGGGCGAGCCTTCAACTCTTAATTTTAAAGAATGGGCAAATGTAGTTGAAAGCTGCGTAAAACAGGCTAATGGGCGTGTACCTGTAATTGCGGGCACAGGCAGCAACAACACTATGCAGGTAATAGAGAAAGCGCAGGAAGCAAAGCGCCTTGGCGCGGATGCTCAGCTTGTAGTAACCCCCTATTACAATAAAACTACTCAAGAAGGGCTGGTAGTCCACTTCCGCATGATTGCCGAAAATACTGAGCTGCCTATAATTGTATACAATGTCCCCTCAAGAACAGGTATGACCATAAGCGCTGACACAATAGGGAAACTATCTAAGATTGATAATATAGTAGCTGTAAAAGAGGCAACTTCAGATATGGCACTTGAGGCTGATATGATGGTAGCCTGCGATAATAAACTGCACTTTTATTCAGGCTCTGACGAAACCATAGTACCCTTTATGAGCATAGGCGGGCTTGGGGTAATATCTGTAGTTAGCAATGTCGCGCCTAAACTTACCAGCGATATGACTGGTGCTATGCTAAATGGGGATTATAAATACGCCGCAAGCTTACAACTTAAATTAATGCGCTTAATACGCCTACTGTTTTCAAAGGTAAGTCCTATTCCCTTAAAGGCAGCTCTTAACCTTATAGGCATTTGCGAAAACGAAGTCCGTTTGCCGCTTATACCTATGGCTGAAAGCGAAATGCATCCGCTTAAACAGTGCCTAAAGGAGCTTAGTTTAATATGATTAAGCTAATAATATCCGGCGTCTGTGGCCGTATGGGAAGATGGGTGGCACAACAGGCTTCCGCTTTTGATTTTGATGTGGTATGCGGTGTTGACCCAAGCGGTGAAAAATATGCGGATTTCCCCATATATAAAAGCTTTGACGAAGTAACGCAAAAGGCAGATGTGCTTATAGACTTTTCACTGCCCGCAGCTTTCCCAGCTCTTTCAAAATACATAGAGGAGAATAGTATTCCATCCGTATTATGCGCGACAGGCTATGATGAGGGACAGGAGAATACAATTAAACTGCTGTCTCAAAAAACCGCAATATTCAGAAGCCGCAATATGTCCATGGGCGTATTCGTACTTGAGCAGGTTTCAAAGTACGCAAAAAAGCTTTTAAAGGGCTATGATATAGAAATAATAGAGTGGCACCACAACAAAAAGGCGGATTCCCCAAGCGGTACTGCTCTATCCCTATATGAAGCAATAAAAGACGATGACAACCGCCTTGTAATGGGGCGTGATAAAAGCAGCGGCAAAAGAGAGCCAAAGGATATAGGTATGCACTCCCTGCGTGGGGGCAGCGTTACAGGCAAGCATGAAATCAGCTTCTTTGGCAATGGGGAATCAATAAGCATATCCCACAACGCTGAAAACCGCGGCATATTCGCCCAAGGTGCGCTTAAGGCTTCAAAATTTTTGCTTAATAAACCCGCAGGACTATATAATATGAGTGATTATTTCAACGATATAAACACCTGATATATATGAACGATGCGCCTAAAGTTGTAGGCATAGTAGCCGAATATGACCCCTTTCACTTAGGGCATAAAAAGCAGATAATAAAAGCAAAGGAATCTGCCGATTATGTAATATGCATAATAAGCTGTGCGTTTTCGCAAAGGGGCGGTGCGCACATGTTTTCAACGCATACAAGGGCGCATATGGCGCTTGCAAGCGGCGCGGATTTGGTGCTGGGGCTGCCCTATAGCTTCGGTTGCGCTCAGGCAAACCGCTTTGCAATGGGCGGAGTAAGTGTGCTAAACAGCTTAGGCGTTGTAACTCACCTGTGCTTTGGTGTAGAGGAAGAACTTCTGCCAATACTTGACAGCGCTGCAGACGCAATAAAATCTAAAGAGTATGATGAGCTGTTTATGGAAAGCCTTTCAGGCGGGGTATCCTCTGCAAAGGCGCACGGAATTGCGCTTTCAAAGCTTATAGATTTGGAAGATAGCAACAGCATAAACGCCCCTAACTTTATACTGGGGCTTTGCTATATAAAGGCTTTGCAAGATATTAAGAGCGATATTGTGCCGCTTCCTATAGCAAGGCAGGGCGATTACCATAAAGGGCAGGATATTTTCTCCCCTTCTGCAAGCATAATCAGAAAAAAACTGCTTAAAGGCGATACCGATTTTTTTAAAGCTGCACTACCCCCTGAAAGCTATAATATTGTAATAAAAGTATATAATGAGGGCTATTACCATAAGCCGCAGGCACTTGACTATGCGCTTATAGCAAAGATACTGTCATCAAACGCTGAAGAACTTACAAATACCCCCGAAATATCTGAAGGGCTTGAAAATAGGATTATCGATTGTGCCCTTAGCGCAAATAGCAGGGATAAGCTTATATCTCTAATAAAAACAAAGCGCTATCCATATACGCGCATAGATAGAGCGTTAAGCCATATACTCGTTGGACTAACCAATGAAAACTGCTCCGATAAGCCTAATTATGTACGGCTGCTTGGCTTTAGAAATAGCGCAGCTCCTCTATTAAGCGCAATATCTAAAGATATGCCTCTTATAAGCAGACCTGCTAGAAATAAAGATTTGATAATGAAAGAAGACATGTTCTCTGAGCAGCTTTGGCAGATAGGCGCAGGAGAGTGCCCTAAAATAGCATATGAAGAACAGGTAGTAATTATTTAGAAAGGTATGATATTATGCGAATAGTACAGGCTGAAACCATACAAAAAGAAATAACAAGGCTATTCCTTGATGCGGGCGTTAATATAGAAAAGGATGTAGATACCTGTTTAAAAAACGCTGCTATAAATGAGCCCTCCCCCGTAGGAAAGAATGTACTTGAACAGATAATACAAAATAATGAAATTGCCAAAGAAGAAAAGCTTCCCATATGCCAGGATACGGGCATGGCGGTGGTATTTGTTAATATAGGGCAGGATGTACATATAGAGGGTGGAAGCCTAGAAAACGCAATAAACGAGGGCGTACGCAGAGCGTATGATGAGGGCTATTTTAGAAAATCCATAGTAGCGGAGCCGCTTTTTAACCGCAAAAACACTGGCGACAATACGCCTGCTGTTATACATGTAAACATAGTAGACGGAGATAAAATAGAGCTGCTTGCAATAGCCAAGGGCTTTGGAAGCGAAAATATGAGCGCAATTAAAATGCTAGTACCCGCAGATGGCGTTGAGGGTGTAAAAAAATTTGTGCTTGAAACCGTGGATAAAGCGGGTCCTAACCCTTGCCCCCCAATAATTATTGGCATAGGTATAGGGGGCAGCTTTGAAAAAGCCGCTATCATGGCAAAAAAATGTACTGCAAAGCCGCTTGACTATTCAAACCCCGATACAAACTACGCAAAGCTAGAAGATGAACTTCTTGAAAGTATAAATAAGCTTGGCATAGGCCCCGGCGGGCTTGGCGGCAGAACAACCGCGCTTAAAGTGCATATAGAATATGCGCCAACGCATATAGCGGGTCTGCCTGTTGCAATAAACATATGCTGCCATGCTTCACGCCATAAAAGCTGCATTATATAGGAGGAATTATGATATCTTTACAACTTCCCCTTAGGGATGAGGATATACTGAGGCTTAGAGCTGGCGATAGCGTGCTTTTAACAGGACATTTGTACACAGCTAGGGACGCTGCGCACAAAAGGCTTGTAGAGCTTGCGGATTTAGGCAAACCCCTCCCCTTTGATATAAAAAATGAAACCATATACTATGTAGGTCCCGCTCCCGCGCCTCCTGGGCACGCAGTAGGTTCTGCAGGACCTACAACAAGCTATCGCATGGATGCCTATACTCCAAAGCTGCTTGAGCTTGGTCTTAAGGGCATGATAGGTAAGGGCAAAAGAAGCGATGAAGTAATAGAAGCTATAAAAAAGCACTCCGCAGTATATTTTGGTGCCACAGGTGGCGCAGCAGCGCTCATAAGTAAAAGCATTATTAGCAGCGAAATAGTAGCCTATCCGGACCTTGGCGCTGAAGCCATACGCCGTTTTACAGTTGAAAATTTCCCCGTAATAGTACTAATAGACTGCCTAGGCAATAAACAATACGATATAGGTAAAGAGCAGTACTCTGGTATATAAAGGTTATTAGATATGAATATGAAATTAGACAATATAGATACTGAAAACATTAACCCAAATACACTAAATATAGACAGGGCTTCAACCGCAGAAATACTCCGCATGATAAATAACGAGGATAAACTCGTTGCCTATGCTGTAGAAAAAGAGCTGCCTAACATAGAAAAAGCTGTGGATATTATTTATGAGCAGCTAAAAAAAGGCGGAAGGCTTATATATATTGGCGCCGGTACTTCTGGCAGGCTTGGGATACTTGACACTGTTGAATGCCCGCCCACATTCGGCACGGATACCGAAATGGTGCAGGGAATAATAGCAGGCGGCGATGGCGCGCTTATAAAAGCCGTTGAAGGGGCTGAAGATAATGCTGAAATGGGTGCTGAGGACATAAAAAGCCGAAATTTCTCTCCCCAAGATGTGCTTGTAGGCATAGCCGCAAGCGGCAGAACGCCCTATGTAATAGGGGCTATGCAGTACGCTAAAAGCATAGGGGCAAAGGTAATAGCTGTAAGCTGCAGCTCAAACTCCCGTATGGCTGAAATTGCAGATGTCGCCATAACTCCGCTTGTAGGACCTGAGGTAATAGCAGGCTCCACCCGCATGAAAAGCGGCACTGCGCAAAAAATGGTGCTTAACATGCTTTCAAGCGCAACAATGATAAAGCTCGGTAAAACTTATACAAATCTTATGGTAGATGTGCACGCCACAAATAAAAAGCTTGAAAGACGCGCGGTAAAAATAGTTACAAGTACTACAGGCACAAACGAAGAAGAGGCTCAAAATGTGCTAAGTAGTTGCGGCGGAAACTGCAAAATGGCAATAGCCTGCATTAAGTGCAATTTAAGCCCCGATGAAGCCAAAAAAGCCCTGCACAACGCTGACGGACACCTTAGAAAAATTATTGAGTAATGTAGGCTTTTAGCATGTTTTCTTTACAATTTCTTAATTTCATTGTATTCTATCCCCATGTCTGAGCAAGGTGGAAGAATACCGCCTGATGCAAATGAGCAGCAGAACGGTTTCACAAGGCAAACGGATTGGAGCGGCGAGCAGGACAATTATTTTAGCCCCTCCGGTTTTTCTGCGCCTATAAATAATGCTCAATCCCCTCCGCCCATAGGCAGCGACCCCAATTATTACGATAATACTCAAAATATTCAATATGATACTGCTAGCGAAGAGAGTTATTTTAGCGCTGTAAATCCCCCAAGCTACGGCGCTCCTCCGGTGCCTGACGCACCTCCCCCCTATATTGGGCAGATCAACCAGCCCTATTACACAGATGATGGCTACCAGAGCTTTGCTCCCGGTTTTGGAGAGGAAGCAAGATACGCCTACGCCCCCGATGAAGACGCGCCTAGCCCTGAGCGCATACCATATAAAGCTCCCCCTAAAAAGATAAACTACATGGGCTACCTTTATGTGGGTTTGGTGCTGCTTGTTGCTGTGCTTGGCGTTATGGGTATAAGCCAGCTGCTTGGCAATGAGCAGAAGAGAACCGCGCTTGTAACTCTAAGCGGGCAGGATACCACATACTCCGGTAAAGCTCTTATAGTACGCAACGAAACCGTGTTCATACAGGACGGCGTTTCAACAGTAATATACAGCGCAGAGGAAGGCGCTCATATAGGCAGGGGCACACCCGTATGTACCGTATATACCACAGGTTACAATAAAAGGGAGAGGGATCTCCTCCAAAAATATAGGAATGAAATTAAAGAACAGCAGATATTCCTAATAGACAGCGAAATCGCCCCTGATAGCCAGCTTCAACGCATAGATGATGCCGTTATGCATAGGGCAGCTGAAACACAGGCGCTAATACATGGTGCACATGGCAACCTTTTAAGCCAAGAGATAAGATTGCAGGATTCTGTTAGGGAAAGGCAGAACTATATAAAACAAAAATATCCCGACGACGCAAAGCTGACTAGGCTTTATGACAACGAAACAAGCCAAATGCAGAGGATAGATACTTGGACTAAGAAATACTCCTCCACAGATGACGGCATAGTAAGCTTCTATACAGACGGCTTTGAGGCTGCGGTAAACACCACAAACTACCTAAGCTATTCTCCAGAGCAGGTACAAAAGATGATAGACGGTGAAGTCCCAGAGCAATTCAAAAAAGATAAGGACAGCTCCGACATATACCGCCTTGTGCGCCAGAAGAAATGGGGAGTGCTTATGCTTGCCGATAATATAGACTGGAACCCTGTTATAGGCGATAGCTATCAAATGCTTATTGAAAACTTTGAAAGCACCACTGTTACAGCCAAGGTAGAGGGCGTAACGAAATCCGCCGGCAAATTGCTGGTTAGGCTCAGTATAGATGAAAGCGTACTGCCTATACTATACACGCGAAATTGCCGTATACAGCTTTCAAAGAGCACTATCACATACGCAGTGCCGTCAAACGCAATAATCACTCAGGACGGTCTTGTAGGAGTTGTTGTAATGTTTGCAGAGGGTGAATACCTTATACCTGTTACAATAGTATCTATGGACGATACTCAGGCAAATGTAGTACCCCTAAATGCCGGCTACCTGTTTGAAGGCATGAGCGTAAGGCTGTTTAAAAATTAACACTTTGTTTCTTTGTACGGTAGAAAAAAACTGTAAATCGCAAAAAAATCACCGAAAAAATTTGCATTTCATGTTTATCTTTGCTATAATATCTTTCGCTGCCTGAGCGTGCGCTCTTAGCTCAGCTGGATAGAGTGCTTGACTACGAATCAAGAGGTCAGGAGTTCGAATCTCTTAGGGCGCGCCACACTCCCGTATAGGGAGTTTTTTTGTGCTATCATTTATTATGTTTTTGTATTTCGGGGCTTTGTATATATGATTTTCTTATAAACTACAGGGTAATAACACCATCATACAAAAACCGTACTAAATCCGCTCTTATTACCCTATAAGCAGGGTTATATTCGCTTCTATAAGCCTCGCTATGATGTAATGCAGGGCAGCCAGCATCGCGGTATTCATTAAGGAATGTATTTGCGTCATTAACTGAAAGTGGTATATCGCCTGATACTATTAACCCCTCAAGCACATTAAGCTTAAGCATAAACGCTTCCATACTTCCCGTTACTTGCTCTGCTGATTTTTCAAAAAGACTAAACAGCATACTTACCGACATTCCATATGAAGAAAAAGGCTGCAAATGTACACGGCAAAATGTATCACCCAATGGCTCTACAAGCGGGGGCATATCCCCGCTTACAGGCATACGGCATGTTTCAAGCTCCATTTTAAGCCTTTCAAGCCCTTCTTTAGGGTTAGTAATAAGATGACCGCAACCAAATTCCGCTTGGTATAGTGCCTTTACCAAATCCTGCACTTCAAGCAAGGGATAACGCTTATATTGCTCTAAACAGAATGTCCTGATATCCATATCCGTTTTAAAAAATAGCGGCTCCCATAATAAGAGCCGCTATAATGTTATTTAACATCCTTAAGCCAAGGCAATGCCTTTTCAAGCGCAAGCACCAATACAGGTATAAGAGCGATATGCAGTATGATACCCGGAATGGCATTTGTAAAAGCACCTGCCATAAATGCCGCCCAAGTGAACGGAGAGCCTGAAACTCCGGACAGCACCACTCGCACTATGCCCCACGCTACTCTGCCAAACAGCATAGCTACAATTAGTGAAACATATATATTCGCTGTCTTTTTGGGCAGTTTTTCGTAGAGTAATCCGCTTACTGCGCCATACACCGCCATTTCAAAACACATGGCAATCCCCACAGGGAATATTGGCGGCATACCAAATAGCACAAAGCGCAGCAGAGGCGCAATAGCCCCTACTATTGCAGCATATACTGGTCCCGTTATAAAGCCGCACAGAATTACGGGTATATGCATAGGGCACAGCTTACTGCCTATTTCGGGTATCTGCCCTGTTAGGAAAGGCAATACCATGCAAAGCGCAAGGCATACGCCTGCAATTACTAGTTTTTGAATGTTGATAGTGTTTGATTTCATGGTTCTTCTCCCTTTTTATATTTGCCTCCTATCTGGGACGGGAGAAGCGCCTTGATGACGCAGTTTATGTATATGTTTCGCTTTTTTACGAAACTATTTGTAGTATTTTTTCAACGGCAGTTTCTACAAGCTGCCGCATTGACAGGCGCTCCGCGCCTGCTATAAAAGTGTTGCATTTATCGGTAGGCAAAAGTATTCGCTCCGCCCCGCTTTGACCGACGGCAACTGCCATTTTGGGCGATACTTCGCCCAACATAGAATCCGCAAGCGCAATTCCAAGCGTGCCTACTATTACATCTGCACTTTTGCATTGCACAACAACAGCGTTTTCGCCAGTGGCTCCCCTATCCGCGCCCGCATTTATCATTGCACTGGTGGCCAGTGCGTTTGTTCCGACTGCTATTATTGTATGCTCTTCGGATATACCGGCTTTTCGCAAGCCTTCAATGATTTGCGCGCCCATACGACCGCTCTTGCCGTCGATTATGAGGAGTTTCACCTGTTCACCTCGCTGATATTTATGCCCTAATATTATATAGAAAACATGAATGGCTTGTCAAACAAAGACACAATGCAGCGTGTTATACTTTGAGTTTAGCAAATATAGCATAAAAACGCCGCCTATGCTATCATACTCGCGGAGGATATATGGAGCTAATTAAACAAGCGGAAAGAAGCATAAGCAAAACATACCGTAAAACTATATGGAAGCCTTTTATTGGCGCAATCCAGCGCTTTAATTTGATAGAAGAGGGAGATTCTATAGCCGTGTGCCTATCCGGCGGGAAGGATTCTCTGCTTCTCACCTGTGCGCTTAGAATGCTTATGCGGTATTCCGACTTTCCCTTTAGCCTATCATATATTTTTATGAACCCGGGATATAGTTATGAATATCTAGCCGCTTGCGAATATAACATGAAAGAACTTGGCATAAACCCGCATATATTCAACACAGATATATTACGCATAGCTGAAAACAATCCCTCGCCCTGTCATGTATGCTCATCTATGAGAAGGGGATATCTATATAAAGAAGCGCAAAAGCTTGGTTGCAATAAAATTGCGCTAGGGCATCACCTTGACGATGTATGCGAAACTGTACTTTTATCAATGCTGTATTCCGGAGAGTTTAGAACTATGATGCCAAAGCTAAATAGCATAAACTACGCTGGTATGCAGCTAATACGCCCCCTATACCTTGTAAGGGAGAGGAGTATTATAAACTGGCTTAATAAGCTTAGTATAGCTTCTATTAGCTGTTCATGTTCCTTTACCAAAAAAGATGGCGGCGGAAAAAGGCAGGAGATAAAAAAGCTTCTTACAAACTTAGAAAAACAGAACCCCAACATAATAAACAATATACTTTCATCTACTCAGGATGTAAATTTACAGACTATATTAAGCTATAAAAAAGGCGCTGATTTTAGCGCCGAATCGTATTTGGATTAATTATTTGTTTTATCTCTTAAATAGCCAACAAATTTTCAGGGTAGAATTATTATAAACTAATGAATTACTCATGCCTTAGAGCAATAACAGGCAGTAGTTTAGATGCCTTATTAGCAGGATACAGCCCGAAAATAACGCCTATGCTGAGCGAAAAACCTACTGAAAGCGCAGCTATAGACGGCGAAATATTGAGTGTCATTTCCAGCGCGGGCTCAAGCAGCCTTGTTGCAAGCACACTAATTCCAAGACCTATGAGGCCTCCTATCAAACTAAGCACCAATGCTTCAACCAGAAACTGGCTTAAAATATTTCTGCGTGTTGCGCCTATAGCCTTGCGTATACCTATTTCTCGAGTGCGCTCGGAAACTGATACAAGCATAATATTCATTATGCCTATACCGCCTACCAATAGCGATATTGCAGCAATACCTCCTAACATAAGCGTTAATGTGTTTGTGGCAGTGTTCAAAGTTTTTAGCGCTGTTGTCTGGTTGTATATATTATATTTAGTTGATGAATAAGCACCCACCATAAGTCTATCCATATATGAAGTTAAACTTTCCTGCGCTATGCTTACATTATCAGCTGACATAGCCGATACATATACGCTGCTTATACCCTTTCTTTGAAACAATCTTTCACCTACTGTATAGGGTATTATTATTAAATTATCCCCTGAACCTATCATACTGGTTCCGATTTCATTAAGCACCCCCACCACGGTAAAAGGGTAACCCTTCCATGTAAAGCTTTCCCCCACAACATTAAGGCTTCCAAACAGCTCCTCCGCCGCTTCCTGCCCCAATACCGCAACAAAGCTGCGGTTGTTTACATCAGGCTCAGTTATAAAGCGCCCATATTTAAGCGAATAGTTGCGTATTACATCATAGCCCGGTGTGGTTGCTATTATGGAACCGTCCTCATATTGGTTTAGACCCGCCTTTAATGTACCTGAACTATTGGATACAGGGCTTGCCTGCGCAACGCCTTCAAGCCTGCGCATTTCATTAACTCTATCTAGGTTTATAGGGTTATTGCGGCGCATATTTATATTTACGCTTAATAGGTTTGTTCCCATCTTCTGAATGCTTTCGCTTACCGACTGATTGGCACCCTGCCCTATTGACACCAGCACCACCACCGCCACTACACCTATAATTATGCCCAGCATAGTTAAGAATGAACGCATTTTATTGCCCATTATGGATTTAAATGCCATTTGTATGGATTGCATTACATAACCTCCTGCGCCTCAAAGCCTATCCTGCCATCAACTATGCTAAGTGAACGCTGTGCACGGGCAGCGATATTTGTATCGTGAGTGATAAGCACTATAGTTTTACCCTCGGCATTTAGCTTTTCAAAAATATCCATAATTTCCGCACCGGTAGATGTATCTAGGTTGCCGGTAGGCTCATCAGCCAGTATTATTTGAGGATTGGCGACCAGCGCCCTTGCTATAGCAACACGCTGCTGCTGTCCACCTGAAAGCTGGGAGGGGCGGTGTTTCATACGGTCTGCAAGCCCTACGATTGACAAAGCCTCCTCCGCTCGCTGCCTTCTCTGCTTTCTCCTGACTCCTTGGTATATAAGCGGAAGCTCAACATTTTCAAGGGCGTTTAGTCTACCTAATAGATTAAAACCCTGAAATATAAAACCTATATGTGTATTGCGAAGCTTTGCAAGCTGTCTACCTGAAAATTTACTGGTATCCGTACCTGCCAATTTATAGCTGCCGCTATCCTGTACATCTAGGCAGCCTATAATATTCATAAGTGTGGATTTTCCACTGCCGCTTGGACCTATTATTGCTACATATTCGCCATCTGCAACATTAAAGCTTACATCGCTAAGCGCATGGATATTCTCCCCGCCCAGTCTATAGCATTTGTTTATGCCTTCCATTTTAATCATGGACGCTGCCCTCCCCCGGGCTGGAAGTTGCCACCGCCGCCAGGCGGAAAATTACCTCCCCCACCTGGGCTGAAACCTTCGGGAGGTTGCATCTGGCTAAAGTCCGGCATATCCAAGCGCTCTCTTGTATCACTTAGGGCGCTTGTGCGCACCAATACTATATCCCCCGCCTTAACGCCAGAGCTTACCGCCACATAGTTGGCATCTGAAAGCCCGGTTGTAACATAGGTTTTTATTCCGATTTGTTCTTCCGATTCATCTAAAGTGGTGTCCTTTAATAAAACATAGCTTCCTTGCCTATCGTTCATAAGGGCTGAAAGCGGCACAAGCACAGTACCCGTTTCCTCTCCAACGCTTAAAGTTACAGTGCCATTCATGCCGCTAAGTAAGCGGCTATCCTCCTTTACGGATAATGTAACGGTATAGTTTGTTATGCCTGAAGAAGTGCTGCCAAGGCGGGAAATGCGCTCCACTTTAACCGGCAGATTGGCGCCTGTTAAGGCATCAAGAGCAACAGTTCCTTCCTGCCCTTCTTCTACGGACAGTATATCTAGTTCATCCACAGAAACATCAAGCACTAATGCCTGTTTAGGGTACACCTTTATAAGCACCGTACCGCTACTTTGCGCTATATCAGTCTGTGCGCTTACTTCAGACACTATGCCGTCCGTTGTGCTTTTATATACGGGTTCTTGGAGTATTTTTTTCAGGTTTTCAAGTTCTTGGGATTTTTCCTCGCGTTCCTCTATCGCCTGTAGATACTCCTTATTAGGCTCAGCATTGGAGACTTTAATAATCGTATTCCTTGTTGTAACGGAGGCATTAACCTTTACCGAAACGCTTTCCACTACACCATCCACATCCGTATACAGATAGTAGGGCAGGTTAATCTGCGCCACACCTTCGCCTATCGTAGCTCCATCTAATGTGATCTGCACGGTTTCACCTGCCAATACCTTGGTGTCAGGGAAGGTAATAAGCGCACTTCCGTCCTCAAATAGACGCGCAACGGTTCCAGTTTGGCTGCTTGTATTTAGCTTTACCTTTAATTCCTGCCCTAAAGAAAGTGGGGTCGAAGACTTAATCAACACACGCATAAGGGCATCTACAGACAACACGGCAGCGGGTTCGCCTTGTAATGTTTCCTGTACCATCTGCCCTTTTTCAAGGTTGATTGCCTTAACTACACCTGCCATGGCGGGCTTAATTCTCTGCTCGCTTGTCTGCTGGCTTAGTAAGCTTAGTATCGTTTCATCCTGCTCATCAAGCGCAGTTTGCGCTTCTTCTATTGCCTCCTCCAACGCCTCAGTGTCGTAATGAGCTATTACCTGCCCTTTTGAAATCACATCGCCTGCTTGTACATCTATTGCGCTTAAAGTTACATTTTCAGTCAGCTTAAGGTTTTCCTCCACATCAAAACGCAGAGAGCCTGTTGCAATCACCGTTTTTGTTATAGAGCCAAGCGCGAGTTCAACTTCGGTATATTCTGGCACCGCGGTTGGGCTTGCCGTATTCGCGGCAATTGTGCATGACGGCAAAATCATCGCCAAGCTTATTAAAAGAATGACTGTTTTCCATTGTTTCGTTTTTCTAACTATCATAATGCCTCCTTATCACAGGTATATACCCTGCGATATATATATTAGCAGCGTAAACTGAAATAATACTGAAAAAACAAAAAGTTTTTTTGCAACTTAACACCAATAGGATACAGAATATAAGCAACAAGCCTAAAAGTATGGTAAAATTCAATTGCGCCTTATTTTTTCAGCTTGGTTTAAGAATAAAGCCTTATCATTATATGGGGAGGGAAAGAGCTTGCGCATTCTTGTTGTTGAAGATGAAAAGAACCTAGCCAATTCTTTGGTTAGGCTGCTTGAAGTGGAAAAATACGCTGCGGAGGCGGTGTATGACGGCAAATCCGGCCTTGAATACGCCCGCAGCGGACAGTATGATGCGCTTATACTCGATGTAATGTTACCAGGGCTTGACGGCTTCACTATATCTTCCATCCTTCGTGAAGAGGGGAACGACATACCTATACTAATGCTCACCGCAAGGTATAAAACTATGGATAAGGTACATGGGCTTGACAGCGGCGCTGATGACTATCTCACCAAGCCCTTCACAACAGAGGAACTTCTAGCCCGTGTACGCGCCCTTTTGCGCAGGCAAGGCGCCATACATATGGACGAAATTGTATTTGGCGATATTACCCTATCGCTAAACACAAGTACATTATCCCGCAAGGATAAACAGGTTCGTTTGAGCCGGAAAGAGCAGGATGTTATGCGTATACTTATGTCCCTACCACCGGAGCATATAATAAGCAAGGACGAACTGATTATAAAAGTGTGGGGAGCAGATAGCGAAGCTGTCGATAACAATGTAGAAGCCTACATTTCCTTCTTGCGCAAAAAACTTCTCTATTTAGGCAGCGATGTGCAGATAAGTGTACAGCGCCGACTAGGTTATTTTTTGGAGTATCCACAGTGTTAAAAGCCCTTCGCCGAAAATTCGTGCTTATAAGCATGGTTCTGGTATTTATTATTATTACCATAGTGCTATTTGTGGGCATAATATTTACTAATATACATTTTAAAAGGGATTATGAAACGGCAGTGCAGCGGGAGCTTGCGCTTGATATTATAAGACAGCCGCGTTACTTATTTAAAACAAATCTACCACTTCCCGGGCAGCCGCCTCAACGAGAAAGGATTACATTTTCGGCAGTAAAAAAAGGCGATACATGGGAGCTTATAACCCCTTGGATGCAGATAGATTCTGATACGCTTTTAACATTATGTGCAAGAGCAGAAGTAGCCAATAATAAAACAGGCTTTTGGGCAGATATAGGCATAGCATATTCAAAACAGGAGGGGCGTATCGCCTTTGCCAATATGCAAAATGAATACAGCCAACTTAAGAACAACCGCCTTATATGGACGCTTGTATATATTAGCGCACTGGGTCTATTCTTCCTGCTTTCATTACTGCTTTCAAGCCGTGCACTAAAACCTGCAGAGCTTGCTTGGGAGCAACAGCAACGCTTTATATCAGACGCCTCTCATGAGCTTAAAACGCCTCTTACGGTTATACTTGCAAACCTAGATATAATGGAAAGCGAACAGGGCTCAAATCAATGGCTTTCCGCAGCAAAAACTGAAGGGCTAATGATGAAAAAGCTGATAGAAAACCTTTTATTCCTCGCGCGCTCAGATGAGATGCGGGAACCTGTGGAGCATGAACCCCTAAACCTTTCTGACTTGGTTAGCGAAATGTCGCTTGCCTTTGAAGCCCCTGCATATGAAAAAAACCTTACTATTGATACTGATATACTCCCAAATCAAACTATTAAAGGCGATGAGGATTTGCTTAGGCAACTTATGTCTATATTACTAGATAATGCTGTTAAATATACGCCTGAAGGCGGAGAAATAAAAATTAGTCTCAAAAAAAACCAAGACAAGCTTATACTTACCGTATACAACAGCAAGGTATATATAGCTAAAGAACAGCAGGAAAAACTGTTCGACCGCTTCTATCGTATTGATAAGGCGCGCAGCAAACCCGAAGGAGGCTACGGACTTGGGCTTTCAATTGCTGCGGAAATCGCAAGGCAACACGGCGCAAACTTAAGAGTATCTAGCCTACAAGATAGAGGGACAAGCTTCATAATGTCGATTCCTGTATAATAATAAGCTTTATAATTATGAATGCTTTTTTTCGATTATCTACTATAAAGCTAGCCCTTCAGTTAAATATTCATACGCAACATTCATAACTGCCCTGCTTATGTTGCATACATAGTTGTTTTTCTTCATATTACAACCGTTTGTAAGCAGCACTACAACGCTGTCAAGTTCAGGGTTAAAATAGGCATTACAAACAAAAGTACCTAGTGTACCCTGATGTCCGTACCATTTAACGGGCGTCATGTCGTCTAGAGATATATCTACATTAAGTCCATATTTGCTATCTATAGTTGTAACTGAAGAGTTTGCTATCTCCCCTTGGTTGGTGCGTATAAGCTTAACCGTTTCGGGCTTTAGAAACTCAATACCGTCTATGCTTCCGTCTTTACACAGTATATATGTAAGGCGCGCCAAATCCTTAGCTCTAACCCTAAGCCCGCCTACAGTTTTATAGTAGCTGTTTTTATAATCGCAGGTGTTTTCATAGCTTTCATTGCGCTTTAACATCTGCTTTGCGGTTTCAACTATTTCGCCTTTACTGTTGAATTTCCAGCTTATATTTTCCTTATCGTTAAGAAGTGTGGTACTGTAAGCGGCATCTATATTAAGCGGCTCAAAAAACTCTTTTTTCATGTAGTTATCAACGCTCATACCGCTTATGCGCTCTATTATAGAGCCAAGTATTCCCCCATTTAAGTTTGCGTACTCATATTTTGTGCCGGGAGCCCATTTTCTCCACTGGCTGTTTGAATCCCTATCAGGCGTCAATAGCCATTCTAAATCGTGCTTTCGACTCGCATATTTGCTATTCCCCGATATTGAAGATGTATGGCTCATAATCTGCCGTATTGTAACGGGAACATCCCTAAACCTTGGGTTACTCACGGGGAAATTAAAATATTCGCTTATATTTTTATCCAGCTCTATCTTGCCCTCATCGTATAGTTTCATAACACCAAGCACTGTAATCATCTTGGCTACAGATGCATTGTGAAAATGCGTGTTTTCAGTTACTTTTTCACTCTTTCTGCCCTGCCTACCGTAGTAGTACTCATATTCTATCTCTCCGCCTCGCATAATAACTATAGCAGCGCCTGAGGTATTATACTTAGCTAAGGTATGGGCAAATTTATCATCAAGGCTTTCGGACAAACCCATTACAGGTAGCAAACTTATTATGCATAAAAGCAGTATCAGTTTCTTCATAATCCCTCCATTCCTAAGCAAAGATAACACTTGCAGCACATTATTTCAAGGAATATATAAACAAGTATAAAACTTTTACATTTCTCATGTTAATTGGGCGGTATCCGTCCCGCTTTTCAGGTTTTATACCTGCTCATATGTAGTATAATATATAGGGAAACCCCAAAAAACAAGGAGGTCATATAATGAAAAAAATCACAGCAATACTTATGTCTTTAGTAATGCTTATGGGCATAGTTCCTACTTTTGCCACTGTAAGCGGCGAATACAAAGGCACAGCACAGGGCTTTGCAGATGAGGTTACCGTTACGCTAACCTTAGAAGATAGCCTTATTAAAATGGTAGAAGCCGAGGGCGAAGGCGAAACCCCCGGCATAGGCACGAAAGCGCTTGAAATAATACCCCTTCAGATGACAGAAACAGGCAGCATAGCAGCAGACTCTGTAACGGGCGCAACCATCACTTCCGACGCCATAGTTGAAGCTGCAAGAAACGCGCTTGAAAACGCAAACCTAAACCCTGATGACTATCTTACAGCCACATCTGAAGGTACGGAAGATAGCGATGCCGTAAGCGAACTTAGCTGCGATGTGCTTGTAATAGGCGCAGGCGGCGCGGGCATGGCGGCGGCTATAGTTGCGGCTGATGCCGGCAAAGATGTAATACTGCTTGAAAGCCAGGCAATGGTAGGCGGCAATACCGTACGCGCAACCGGCGGAATGAACGCTGCAAACACCCCTCAGCAGGACGAAAATGAATTTGAACAGGCAGCAGGTGTTGAGCGCACACTTGAAAGAGCCAAGAATGAATTTGCAGACAACGCCCACATAGCAGAGCTTGCTAAAACCGTAGAAACCCAGTGGGAAGAGTATCAGGCAAAGCCCGAAGGCTACTTTGACACATCAGAGCTTATGCAGCTCGACGCCATGATAGGCGGCAGGGGTATAAACAACGCAGAACTCGTAAAAATATTCGCGGATAATTCAGCTTCAGCCATAGCATGGCTCGGCGAAAACAACGCTCCCCTTGCAAGCGTATCAAGCCTTGGCGGCGCATCCGTCAGAAGAGCGCACAGACCCCTTGGCGATGACGGAAGAACCATACCAATAGGCAGCTACCTAGTACCCAAACTTGAAGAAAACGTAGTAGGTCGCAATGTAAACCTTATGCTAGATACTGACGCTACAAGCCTTATATTTGAAGATGGCAAGGTTGTAGGCGCGAAAGCTATAGGCAAAAACGGCTCAGAGCTAACAATCAAAGCCACTGCGGTAGTACTTGCAACAGGCGGCTTTGGCGCAAACCTTGAAATGGTAGTAGCATACAAACCTGAACTTAAAGGCTTTATGACAACAAACGCCCCAGGGCTTCAGGGCACGGGCATCAAAATGGCACAGGAAGTTGGCGCTGCGGTTGTAGATATGAACGAAATTCAGATACACCCAACAGTACAGTTTGATACCTCCGCCCTTATTACAGAAGGTCTGCGCGGAGATGGCGCTATACTGATTAATTCCAACGGCGAACGCTTTGTTGATGAAGTTGGCACAAGGGATGTAGTATCCGCAGCTGAAATCGCCCAGCCAGGCAGCTTCAGCTACCTAATAGTAGATGGCGCAATGGCGGAAGCATCAAGCGTAATAGAGGGCTATATAAAGAGCGGTCTAACAATAGGCGGTGGCGACTTGGTTGACCTAGCTGCAAAGCTTGATATAGACCCCGACAAATTAAACGACACCATTTCCACATGGAATGAGAGTGTAAAAAACAAGGAAGATAAGCTTTTCGACAGAACCAGCTTTGCTAATCCCCTTGAAAAAGCGCCCTACTACGCCGTAAAAGTTACAGCAGGCATACACCACACAATGGGCGGTCTTGTAATAGATGATAGCACAAGGGTTTTAAGCGAAAGCGGAGAAATTATACCCGGACTTTTTGCCTGCGGCGAAGTTACAGGCGGAATACACGGCGGCAATCGTCTAGGCGGAAACGCTGTTACGGATATAATAGTATTCGGTATAATTGCAGGTAATGCGGCAGCTGAAAGCGTAAAATAATACACATAACAATTAAGGCGGGCATTTCAAGTAGCCCGCCTTTTTATTTTGCTTTTTTTACCATTTTATTTGTTAGTATCCCAGAAACTGTAAATATCCTGCATAGTTTTTACAACAGGTAAATCGTATGCTGTATCTATCTTAGGGTTGTAAAGAGCTTCCTTTATATCCCCTTCATATAACTGCTCGCCTTTAAGCAGAATAAGCGCGCGACTTCCAAAACAGGCGGCAAGGCTTAAGTCGTGCAGAGCGGATATAACTATCCCCTGTTTTTCTTTTCGCCATATATCTATAGCATCAAGCAGTGAAAGCGTATACTTCATATCAAGCGAATTAACAGGTTCATCCAGCAGCAATACTTCGGTATCCTGCGCAAATACCTGTGCTAGATATGCCCTCTGCCTCTCCCCGCCTGATAGCGTATGCATTGGGCGCTCAGCGTATTCTGTAAGACCTGTAACAGCAATAGCTTGCTGTACCTTTTGCGTATCAATTTTACTTAAACCCGAAAAAAGCCTTTTACTATGGCTGTATCTGCCAAGGCTTACTACTTCAGTTACACTAAGGCTGGGGTCTTTCTCGTGCAATTGGCTTAGTACCCCCACCCTTTTAGCGTACTCTCTCGGGCTGTATTGCTCAATTTTTTTGCCCTCAAGCTTTATTTCACCCGTATATTTTACAGCCCTTGCCAAGGCATTAATTATGCTTGATTTTCCCGCTCCGTTTGCGCCAAGCAGCACAAGCCAATCCCCGCTATATAATTTTATAGATACATCTTTTACCGCATATTTGCTGCCGTATTGTATGCTTATATTTTTAAGTTCCAGCATGTTTTCTCCTGCGGTAATATATTATAACAAAGCTTATAGCGCCTATGAATGATGTAACAACGCCTATAGGAAGCTCAACAGGGCTTACCAAAGTCCTTGCGATTAAATCCATAAAAAGCAGAAAAATTGCGCCCACATATACACAGCTTGGAAGCAGCTTAAAATGGTTACCGCCAAAAAGCAGCCTGCATGTATGAGGAACAATTAAACCTACAAAACCTATGCTGCCGCCTACTGATACAGATACGCCTATAAGAAAGCTCACTGAAACTAGTATAATTAATTTTGTTTTCTTAACATCTACACCTATGTGCATAGCCTCGTCCTCACCAAGAGAGAAGGCGTTAAGCTCCCTGGCATTTAGCATAAGAGCTGAACCTGCAATAATAAGCGTTATTAAAAGAAGCAGCACATTATTGAAGTTTGAACCTGCAAGTGAGCCCATAGTCCAAAATGTTATGGAGCGCAGCCTTTCGCCTGAAAATGCCATGATTAAACTTATAAAACTGCTTGTAAACATAGAAAAAATAACCCCCATTAGTATTATGGTGTTGTTTGAAAGCAATTTATCCACCGCATACGATAGCGACAGCACTATTATAAGAGATATAAACGAAAATACTATTGCGAATACTACCGTACCTGCAACCGGAAATGATGGCAGCCACACACCAAGCGACAAAGCGATAACAGCCCCCAGCGCAGCGCCGGAACTTGTACCGAGCGTTGAGCCATCCGCTAAGGGGTTGCGTATAATGCCTTGCATTGCAGCCCCCGCAAGCGAAAGTGCCGCGCCCACAGGCATTACGCTTAGTACCCTAGGTAACCTTACATGTATAAGTATATCCGCATACATGCCATAAGGCTCTTTACCTAATAGCAAACCCCATATTATATTTATGGTTTCTTTTATTGGTATAGAAACAGAGCCTAGACTTATGCATATAAATAGGCTTATTAAAACCGCAATGATAAGAATAATATGTTTTTTTAGGCTTAGCCCTTCTTTTATGTCCATTAATTAAAGGCTGCACTATAAAAGTGCAGCCGTTATTTTACGCAGCCTTATCGGCAGCTTCTTCCTCGTATAGGAAATTATAGAAGTCATTTATTGCATCTATTAGCCTCGGACCGGGGCGAGTTATTGAATCGGTATCGGCGTTATATACATCGCCGTTTTCTATAGCCTTTATATTCTCCCAGCCCTTGCGGGACATTATCTCCTCTATGGGCGTGGGTCCATCGCCAAAGTACATGGCATTAGTAACAATTACATCTGGGTTTTTTGCTATAACCTGCTCTTCAGACACCTGCGTCCAAGCACCCTCACTTGCGAATACATTTTCAAGCCCAAGCATATTGCCTATTTCATCCATAAATGAACCGCCGCCTGAAGCCCAAAGCCCGTATTGCAGTGGAGATACCTCAAAATACACAGTACCATAGCTTCTGCCGTCTACCTTATCTACTACTTCTTTGAAACCGGCTTTCATATCGTCTATAAGCTTTGCAGCTTCCTCGTTTTTGCCGCAGGCTGCGCCTATTAAGTTTATAGCCTTGTACACGCCCTCTATATTTTGAGCATCTATTACTAGGCTTGGAATACCTGCCTTATCAAGCGCTTCTATGCTTTCCTTAGTATGCGCCATCTTGGTAGCTATAATAAGATCGGGTTTTAGTTCTATTACCTGTTCAAGGTTCATTTCCGCGCCGGATTTTACTGCTTCTACACTTAGCACTTCTTCGGGGTAGTTGCAGTATTCTCCCCTGCCTATTAGCTTATCTCCCGCGCCTAATGCATAAAGTATTTCACAATCCCCCGGCATTAGGACAATTATCCTTTCCGCAGGTTTAGATAGAGTAACTTCCCTACCCTCAAAATCGGTTAGCTTAATCTCCTCAGCATTTGCGCCTATGCATAGCATAGCAAGCAGTAGTACAAGCAGCAGTGTTCTCTTTCTCATATATGCCTCCATTTATTTTGTCAAATGAACGGCTAAAAAATACCGCCCTGTAACAGAAGGAGCGGCTGCTTATACTATGTTGCTTTTAGAACAGCGATTTTATTGTAGCGGTTTTTTCGGTTTGGTGAAGCTTTGTGAAGGAAGCATAGTGACCCCTATGCTGACTGAGCAAAGCCAAAGTGGAAAAGACGCACAAGAAAACGCTGGGTTAAAGGCAAAATAGTATTAAATCCGGCTTCTTCCAAACCCAGGGAATGATACAGCACCAGGTCTCCCGACTTAGCTTCATCCTTATAGGCACCTTCCCGCTTTAGCAGTGGTATAAAGCCTACTCGTCCACATCACGGTTACTGGGATAGTGCGGAAATCCCATCCGCTTCCCACGGCAAAACGCCGGCAAATTGCAATGCTGTATGCCAATTCACTTGCAATTAGATTATATGTGCGTATACTGCATATGTCAAGCCTTGCAAGGGCGGGCGATAAGTGTTAAGCTTGCAATATAAAACACATATATGGAGGCCATTATGGAAAATCTTATGCATTTATATACAGGGGATGGTAAAGGCAAAACCACAGCATCTATGGGAGCGGCTATCCGTATGCTTGGACACGGTGGCAAGGTACTTATAGTGCAGTTTATGAAACAGGATAATTCAGGCGAGCTTGTATCCTTTAAAAAGCTTGGAGCTAATATATACAAAATGCCTGCATTCAGCATGTTTACATACCAAATGGATAAGGAGCAGCTTGAAGATGCAACTAATAGAATGAGAAAGGCAATATACGGCATAATAGATGAAATAGATGAATATAAACCCGCGCTTACCGTGCTTGATGAGCTTAGCGTAGCTACAGGCTTAAAGCTTATAGATGAGCAGAACGCAAACCGCCTTATAGACGCCGCTCTATCTACAGGCGAATGTATTGTAACAGGCAGGTATGCACCACATTGGCTTATAGATAGAGCAGACTATGTGAGCGAAATAAAAAGCGTAAAACACCCTTTCGATAGTGGTGTAAACGCTAGGAAGGGTATAGAGTGGTAGATTTATATAGTGGATTTTTTGCTTATAGACGTTAACGCACAATAGGTACATATAATAGTAAAACGCATTAATAAAAGCATAAAAAGGGGCTGTAGCAAAACTATCACCCTATAAGCAAGAAAAAAACAGAGCCTGAAGCAGCAAAAGCAGCGACAAAGGCTCTGTTTTTTGGTAGAATTGATGTATGAAAAACAAAACTTACCAGACACATTATCGTACAAATGCGCGAAATGTGCAACTCAAAATTGACGAAGCATTTGCGGAAAGGGTTATTCCTGCGAACGACAGTGTGCGGCTCTTAGATCAAACGGTGGATGAGATGGATTTGCAACCACTGTGGAGCACATATAAACGCCTCGGTCGCAAGCCTGCAACAAACCCCGTGATCCTATTCAAGGTTATCTTGTATGCCTACATGGAGGGTATATACTCCATTCGGAATATCGAAAGCGCTTGTAAGCGAGATATCAATTTCATTTGGCTTCTAAATGGAGCGAAAGCTCCTAATTATCATGAGATAGCCAGGTTTCGCAGCCAGAGATTGTCTATGTGTTCAGAAACTTTGTTTTACACATTGGTTAAACTTCTTGGAAATAAGGGAGAGATATGCTATGAGCATTTGTTTGTGGACGGTACAAAGATAGAAGCGAATGCGAATAAGTATAGTTTCGTTTGGAAGAAGAGCACTACTAAATACGAAAATCGATTACTGGAAAAGTTGAATATAATCTGCGAGGAATTAAGAAAACGATACGGTCTGTTATCCGTGGAAGCAGAAGAAGTGCTGCTAAGCTTAGAATCCTTAGTGAAAGAACCCTTCGTATATGGTCGCGGTAAACGGAAAAGCCAATTGCAACGGGACATAGAACTACTTCGCGCATTACTTAAACGCAGAGATAAATATGCCCATTACCAGAGAACATTCAAAGGACGCAACAGTTTTTCAAAGACCGATCCGGATGCCACCTTTATGCGCATGAAGGACGATCACATGCGCAACGCTCAACTAAAACCGGGCTACAATGTACAGTTGGGCGTGGAAGGTGAATATATAACCGGAATATCTGTAAGCAGCGAGCGCAGTGACCAGCTTACTCTGATACCGTTCATGGACAACATGGAAGCCCACATCGGAAGAGAATATAAGGATGTAACACTTGACGCCGGTTATGAAAGCGAAGAAAACTACACATATTTTGAAAACAAGACGACCGACTGCTATATAAAGCCTCAAAACTACGAGCGAAGCAAGACCAGAAAATATAAAAGTAACATGGCTCTGAGAGAAAACATGACCTATGACTCTCTATTGGATGAATATACCTGTCATCAAGGAAAGAAGTTACGTTTGCAATATGAGGGTATCCGAAGGAGCAAAAGTGGTTATGAAAGCCATGTAAGCTACTATGAGTGTGAGAGCTGTGATGGTTGCCCAAAGAAGAAACAATGTACCCGCTCAAAGGGAAATCGTAAACTGCAGGTGTCAAAAAAGTTTATTGAACAGCGAACGGCATCCCTATCCCGAATCACCAGCGAGAAAGGCATTTTACTTAGAATGAACCGCTCTATTCAGTCGGAGGGAGCTTTCGGTGTCATTAAACAGAACTATGCATTCAGACAGTTTTTATTGCGTGGTCACAAGAAAGTGTCAACCGAAATATTCCTAATATCCATGGGCTATAACATCAACAAATTGCACGCCAAGATTCAACAAAACCGAACGGGAACGCAATTGTTTGAAAAACTGACAGCTTAAAGCCATAAAAACAGAATAAAGCGATATAAGAATCAGAAGTGAAGAACGGCACTTCTGTTTAGAGTACTCATATTATCTCAAAAATAGGGATAATTGAATACAATCATAGGTTTTCGACATGCTTCAGGGAATAAATGAGCATAAAAAAGGGACTGTAGCTGATTTTGTGTTTTGCTACAGCCCCAAAATTGTACAAATGGTAATTAGTCTACAAATTTTACATATTTCGCTGCTATGTAACCAACAATATCATAACCTGTTACATTGCCAGCCTTGTCCTTAACTGCTACAACAACCTCTGCAAACTCTGCAGCCTTTCCATCCACCTTAACAAGACGAACAAGACCAAGATCGCCACCGTTGCCTACGAATGTCTTTACAACATTGTCTTTACCAGTTTTGCCGGCTTCTTTCCAAACATTAATCTCGCTAGTTTTGGGATCTGAAGCAAAGCCAACAACCGCTGCTTTAGGAGCAGATTTTACAACCACTGCTGGTTTTGCAGGAGTGACTGCTTTCACATACTTTGTGCGTACATAGCCGATTACCTTGCCTTTGTTATCAAGAACTGCTGCATAGCCCGCATCAACATCCTTGCCTTTTGCATCTTTTACTGTGAAAAACTGCACATTGGCAATTTCTGCGCCATTCTTTACAGAGCTTACGATATTGTCCTTGCCCTTACCGATCTTATCGGGGGATGTCCAGATGTTAAGTTTGCCACCTGTAGTTGAAACTTTTACATCCGAAAAAGCGCCGGGTACGGGTACAGCAGCTGCAGCTTTAGGACCAACCTTCGCAACGTAACCTGTGCGTACATAGCCATCATATTTTGCACTGTAGCTATATTTTACGCCAGCTTTGTTTTTGCCCATGTCAGTAACTTCACCAAGGTCTGCACCATTTTTCACTGATGCTTTGATGTAGTCTTTGCCCTTGCCGATTTTCTCGGCATCTGACCAGATGTTCAGTTTGCCGCCTGATGTGCTTGCCTTGCCTGCATACGCAAATACACTTGCTACGCTTGTTAGCATGAGCACGAGTACTAGTAACAGTGCAAGAGCTTTGTTTGTGTGTTTCATGAAACTTCTCCTTTCATAATGGGATAGTAAATTTTTATTCCCAATACTTAGTACGAAAGAATTATACTAATACCTTTGGATTTTGTCAACACTTTCAACGGATTTTTGTTGTCTTTTTATAAAAAACGCTTGAAAACACAGTCAATATACATAAAAAGACCCGCTAAATACGTTTATATATGCACCACCCATGCGTATTTCTGCCTGCATAGTGTAGCTGCCCCTTTGTAGCGGTCTACCCATGCTATCGCTGCCATTCCAATATATGAGCGTTCCGCCTAGCCGCTGTGGGCGGCTTTTTTCATCTATAAAGGGCGTAGCAACTATATCACCCTGCATATTCCTTACGCTTATGGAATAGCTCATAGGCTTTTTATGGGCTATATATATTGCAAGTTCCTCATTAAGCTTTAGCCTTATATTACCACTGTGCTGCAAGCGTATTGCCTCATACTCCCCACTCTGCGCTTGAAGAAGGGCGCTTGCAAGGGGTATTAGTCCGTTTTCCTCAACAGCTACTATGAAAAATAGGGCGTAGCCGTATGTATCATCATCAGTTGTGCCAAGTTCAAGCGTTTTGTGCTTCCTTCCGGGCCATAGTATTGCACTGCCATACTCCATATCCTCAATAAGCTGAGGAGTATCAAACTGCCAAGCGCCATCCTTTGCGGTTATTATCTGGTATGCGATGCGACTCTTTCTATTTAATGTGTATGAAAAATCTATGCTGCTACCCTTTATAAATACAGTGCTGTCAAAAACAAGGTCGCTAACTATGCCTTTTTCAGGACTTGTGTATTTATCGTATGATAAAAGTACAAAACTATCTTTCTCCGGATATACCTGCGCTGTGGAAGATGCTAAACCCTGCCTTAAAAAACCTTGCAGCTCCGCTATGGTTATATCTCCATCCTTATTAAAATCCGCCATGTAGCCGCCCATCTCGCCAATTCCCTGCAATAGCGCTAACATAAAATGACTTGTTCCCTGCTTTTTAAGATGACCGCTGGACCAATTGTAGCTCTGCTCAAAGCCGCCTGCGCTTGTTATTACCTTTATATTGCTATCCATACCCTGCGTTACATATTTTCTAAGCGGTACACCCTTATGTATTATGCCGCCGCTATAACAGCAATCAAGCATAAGCACCTTTACGCCCGGTATCTCCTTTAATATGGAATACAGTTCTAATGATGGTACTCTCTTATCATCAGCTCCATCGCTGAATATTATTTCAAGTCCCTTTCCGTTATACTCGCCATGGGTGCTGATATAAATATAGCTTGTATCCCCCTCTTTAACCCCTTCAAAGGCTTCAAAAATAGCGCTTCTTAGTTTTTGTGCATCTAAAGAATGGTTTATAATAGTAGAAACAGCTCCAAAGCCCCTTATATCCTTAGATAATATATCCCTTATACATAAGGCATTGCCTTCGGCTGATGGAGCTGTGCTATTTTGGCTTGCAAATTCATCACATGCTATTATAAGCGCACGCAGCGTACTTTCATCTGAGGTACTATACGCATGAGCAAAAGAAAAAACGGGCAATAAAATAAGCGCCATAATGCTCAAGGCTAATATGCGCTTCATGCGTACCACCTCCCCTATCACTTTGATGTTACCACGGCGAAATATAGCTGTCAATATTCGTAACTGATTATTTTTAGTTTTGAAATATAATCCGCCTTGTATATTATCAAAATCTCCTGATATATACAAAAGTAAACACTATATATTTCGAATATCAAAGCTAGAGATTTAATTAAAAAACCGCAATAAAAATCGGGAGAAATATCTCCCGAAAATGTTTGCTTTTACGCTTATATTACTTATTATCTACGCCGTACATATAGCGGATTAGTTCAACAACCTTGTTGCTGTAGCCCCACTCATTATCGTACCATGCGATAAGCTTTACGAAGTTAGGTGTTAAGCCAATGCCGGCCTTTGCATCATAAATGCTTGTACGCTCATCATGCATAAAGTCGCTGGATACAACCGCGTCTTCCGTGTAGCCTATAATGCCCTTCCACTCGGGGCTTTCGCTGGCTTCTTTCATGGTTTGGTTGATTTCATCCATAGTAGCGGGTTTTTCAAGCGTGCATGTAAGGTCTACCACGGATACGTTTATAGTAGGCACCCTGAAAGACATGCCTGTCAACTTGCCGTTAAGCTCGGGTATTACTACGCCTACAGCCTTTGCCGCGCCTGTTGACGAGGGTATGACATTTGCAGATGCCGCCCTGCCGCCGCGCCAATCCTTGTTGGAGGGACCGTCTACAGTTTTCTGTGTAGCGGTGGTTGCGTGTACGGTGGTCATAAGACCTTCTTTAATGCCGTACTTATCGTTTATAACTTTTGCTAGGGGTGCAAGGCAGTTGGTGGTGCAGCTTGCGTTTGAAACTATGTTCATATCCTTGGAATATGTTTCATGGTTTACACCCATAACGAACATGGGAGTTCCCTTATCCTTTGCGGGTGCGGTGATAACAACCTTTTTAGCTCCACCATTAAGGTGTGCGGATGCTTTTTCGCCAGTTGTGTATATGCCGGTAGCTTCGGCGATATATTCCGCGCCGGTTTCGCCCCAAGGAATATCCTTTGCGTCCATGCAGGCATATGCTTTGATTTCGTTGCCGTTTACTATAAGGGTATTGTTCTCCTCGTTGTAAGAGATATCCGCATCAAACCTACCCTGAGCAGAGTCATACTTGAGCATGTATGCCATATAGTCTACACTGATGAAAGGGTCGTTTATCGCTACCACCTTTACATCGTTAAAATTTTCAAGCGAGGCGCGCAGTACCAGCCTGCCTATGCGTCCAAATCCGTTGATTCCGATTTTAATCATAATTTCCCTCCTGTTATTTGTTAATGGCTTTAGCCTCACCAATTATAACAAGCGTTTAGCCTTTTAGCAAGTAAATACTTAATATTATTCGCCAAACACAAAATCGGGCGGAATGCGTCCCAACATATTGTTAGGCTACAATACATTTATGACACAAGAAAGGAAAAACGAGAGACCCTTTGGTATAATATAAACATCAAATAATATTAAGAAAGGATCTCTCAATGGCTAGTATAACAGAAGGAATGCGATATAGGAAGAAGATAGTGGAATATGCAATACTGCACAACAATAACGCACTTGCAGCAA
>JGI24708J26588_10000137_pt1 | contig 54685 bp, 44 predicted proteins | sample BioPla1DNA2_FD_26588 | JGI IMG/M metagenome (IMG submission 26588) | reverse complement strand
ACCATTTTCCATTTTCATACTCCATCCAAGGCCCATAGGTGGTTCCATCTTCGGTATGTCCATACTTTTTGAAGGCCTCGTCTCCCTGGGATTCAGCTATTAAGTGCCACTCCCTTATATAATGACCCTCGCCTGTTTTTTTACATACAAGATAGGGCTGCCCCATCACGCCTTCGTCTGTGCCCAGGTCACCTTCCTGTATAATGCCGCCCCTGTCGCGTCTTCCGATTTCGGTTGCACAGCCCTGGCCCTCGCCTAATACCCCTGAAGGGCCAACCTTTAATACCACACTGGTACCATCAGGCTTTATAAATGTGTCCCCTTCAATAGCCATGGGCCTGTCTGGATCATCATATTTTAGAATCATAGGTTCTCTGGGTGGCTCAACAGGGGGAAACTCTACCTTAGCCCGTTCATTTTTATCAAGTACTCTTATTATAAATGCTGATGCCTGTGCCCTGTTGGCCAGGTCATAGGGACCAAAGTTCCCGTTTGTATATCCTGAGATGATTCCGGCGCCATAAGCTATAAGGGCACTTTCCTTTTGGACTTTATTCATTGTCGAATAATCACCAATTTTATCAATCAGATGCTCACATTCCTCAGCTGTAAGTGGATGCAGCTCGAGTTTTCGATAAGCTCTGACAATAATCTTGGCCATTTCAACTCTTGTAATCGGTTCTGACAAATTATCAACGGTAATCTCCCCACGGGACAGCAGATTGGTCAAAATAGCCTTTTCCACATCCCTTGCTGCCCAGTGATCAAAGGTGGGTGTTATATTATTAAGTCCATCTGGCCCATAAATTGCACGAACCAGCATTTTTATAAACATGGCCTTTGTTACAGTCCCTTCAGGGTCAAGTGTATTCTCCAAAGAGCCATCCAAAGCCCCCAACCCAACAAGCTTGACCATTACACTCATATACCAACCTTCTTTTTCTACATCAGTGTATTTCTTTAATACGGCAGCTTCGAGACGGTTGAATATTTCGGTATCTATATCCTCCGTATATCGAATATTCTTTCGTAGAGCTTCTATTTCCTCATGGGGAGTCAAGGCTGAGACCTGAAAGGTGGTGGTAGATAAAATTGCGAGAATTAAGAGAATCAGTGTTGAAGAGACTGTAAACTTCCTCATTGCATCCATCTCCCAAAAAATATTCTATGTTAATAATATTTACAGAATACCATTATTATAACATAATGTCAATATTAACCAATTGATAAATTGTTGGCTAATATATCAATTTATTTTTCACAGAATAATAAATATGCAAAAACACCGAATAAGGCTTGATTCTATATCTTGGTGTGATAAAATAATCCTATAATTCTCGATTTAATCCTTGATATTTTTCCTTATTACGCCGTTAGCTTTGTAAAAAAGATATACGGATGACAATATTCGCTTATAAATCAGGTGTGCGCAGCGCTTAATTTATTATTATGAAGATTGCTGTATCGTTGATTTTTGTGAACTAGGGTGTTGATAAGGATTAATTTAATATGCAGGAGGGAAAAGAAATGGGATTTCTTGAAAAAAAGTTTCATCTGAAAGAGAATGGAACTAATGTGAGAACAGAGGCTATTGCGGGTATTACAACATTTGTAACCATGGCCTATATTATCTTTGTAAATCCGCAAATATTAAGTGCCGCTAATGGCATGCCTGCTGGTGGTGTGTATGTTGCTACTATTCTAGCTGCGGTTATTGGTACTCTAATTATGGGTCTTGTAGCCAATGTGCCTTATGCTCAGGCTCCAGGAATGGGACTTAATGCACTGTTTGTTTCCATTGTAACCATGGAAAATGGTTTTACTTGGCAGCAAACTCTTGCAATTGTATTTATTTGTGGAATTATAAACATTATTATTACTGTAACCCAAATTAGAAAAGCAATAATAAAGGCTATTCCTCAGTCACTTCAATACGCTATTGGTGGAGGTATTGGATTGTTCATTGCCTATATTGGATTTAAAAATGCCGGGTTTATTGTATTCTATGAAGGCGGACAAACACTATCTGCATTTGCTGATCCGCATTCATTATTAGCATTAATCGGTCTGGTTATTATTATAGCCCTTATGGTTCTAAAGGTTAAAGGAGCTATCCTGATTGGTATTATCCTTACAACCTTGATAGGTATACCTATGGGGTTAACCTCTTGGGTAGCCGGCTCAGCATACCAGGTATCAGATATTTCCGAGACATTCTTAGCATTAGATATTGCCGGACTGTTTAAAGATCCTGCGAAAATTCTATTTGTAATTACCACTATATTTGCATTCAGCCTTTCAGATACATTTGATACCATTGGAACCTTTATCGGAACCGGAAGAAAAAGTGGTATTTTCGATGATAAAGACGAAGAGGCGCTATTCAGCAGCAGAGGCTTTAAATCTAAAATGGATAAGGCCCTTTTCGCAGATGCTACAGCTACATCAATAGGCGCTCTTTTAGGTACATCCAACACAACTACTTATGTAGAGAGTGCAGCCGGAATCGGTGCTGGTGGAAAAACAGGTCTGACATCTGTATTTACAGCAATTCTGTTCCTGCTCTGCCTTATCTTTGCACCTATAGCTGGTGTAGTTCCTGGTGCCGCCACAGCTCCTGCCCTTATAGTTGTTGGCGTTCTCATGATGGGTTCATTCGGTAAAATAGAATGGGATGACTTCGACGAAGCTCTTCCTGCTTTCTTCACTGCAGTTGTTATGCCATTTGCTGGTGGAATCACAAACGGTATCGCAGCTGGATTTATCTTCTATGTTCTCGTTAAACTGTTTAAAGGTGAATATAAAAAGATACACCCTATCATGTATATTGTAGTACTGTTGTTCCTAGCTAATTTTGTTTTAACTGCGCTTGGCTAAAGAGACATATAATATATATAAGAAGAGTCTGATAAGGGGCTGCTCTGTGAAATACAGGGCAGCCTTTATTAAATCTTATTTATGTTCATAAAAAGTTTACAGACCGTTCATTTTATGCAGCTTGAATTATTTACTGGATTTAGTAATAATAAAGGTCGAAAGTGGACTGATTATAAGAACATAAGATAAAATAATATATATGCTCGAAAAACCAGCGACAGAAATGAAGGCATCAAAAGAAAATACAAAGAAGGTGTAATGATGAGTGCAAAAGCGCATGTAATGGTGGTTGATGACGATATTAATATTTGCGAACTGCAAAAGCTTTACCTTGAAAAAGAAAATTTTAAAGTCACACTATGTCATGATGGCAAGAAAGCTGTGGAGATTTTCAAAGACACTGCACCTGATATTGTCATACTGGATATTATGCTGCCGGGAATGGATGGCTGGGAGGTTTGCCGTGAAATCAGAAAAGTAAGTGCAATTCCCATCATTATGCTTTCAGCAAAGGATGAGACCTTTAACAAGGTTCTGGGCCTGGAGCTTGGAGCGGATGATTATATGGTTAAGCCCTTTGAGCCAAAGGAACTTATCGCAAGAATCAGAGCTGTCTTAAGAAGATATAAAAAACAAGGGGAAGACAATTTACAAGTGGTTCATCCTGGGATTGTAATCAGCCTATCAAATTATACAGTCAAAATAAATGGGAAGGATATAGACATGCCTCCTAAGGAATTAGAATTGTTATATTTCTTGGCGGCAAGTCCCAACAAGGTGTTTACAAGAGAACAGCTTTTAGAAAATGTCTGGGATTTTGATTATTATGGTGACACCCGAACAGTTGATGTTCATGTAAAAAGAATCAGAGAGAAGATAGAATCGGATGAGAATAAGTGGAAGATAAAAACTGTGTGGGGTGTAGGGTATAAATTTGAGGTGTGATAATGGTAAGAACAATGTTTGGTAAGATTCTTATACTGGTTATAGCATTGCTTATCATTAGCTTTACCTTAACGGGTATTATCATGAATGCCGTTCTGAATAAAATGGTAACAGATCAGCTTGCAAACCAGCTTGAAACGGTTTCTGAAAAGGTTATTACAGCCCTCGATACAGTTATTAAAAATGAGGCAATAAAGGATCCGTATTTATTCATTAATTATATTCAAACACTGGCAGTAAATGCTGATTCACTTATCTGGATAGTATCAGAGGATGGTACCATTATTTATTACTCGGAGATTCCGGAAAATATACAGTATAATCTTACAGAATCCCAAGAGGGTTTGTTTAAGCTTCCCGATGAACGACAGTATATAAAGCAACCTTCGGAATATGAGGTGGGAGATTATTTTGGTCTCTTTAAAGGCACAGGCATAGACTGGGTTACGTATAATAAGCCCTTTGTTATAAGAAACATACCCCCATATAGTTTAGAGGCCAGGGGAATGATTCTCATTCATTCCAGGATACCCTCCATATACCAGCTTAAACACTCTATTTTTTTAGTATTTGTAGCTGCAGGTGTGATTGGGGGAATAATTGCTTTAATATTTGTGGCTTTATTAACTAAACATATTACAAAGCCCATGAACCAGATGAAGGCTGTGGCAAAGAAGGTGGCATCGGGGGAGTTTACTGGCAGAATAAATGTTAAGGGCAAGGATGAGCTTTCGGAGCTTTCAAAAAGCTTTAATGAAATGATTACTGAGCTTGAGAACCTTGAAAAAATGCGTAGGGATTTCATAGGAAATGTGAGTCATGAATTGAGAACGCCATTAACCTCAATTAAGGGATTTGTTGATGGAATTATAGACGGTGTTATCCCGCCTGAAAAACACGAATACTACCTTAGGATTGTAAGGGATGAAACGTCCAGGATGCAGGATTTAGTGAATGATTTACTCAGTCTTGCAAAATTGCAGGGGGGAGAAGTGGCTCTGGAGTATAGCATTTTTGATATTAATGAACTAATAAGAAGAAGCGTTATTAGTCTCCAGCAGATGTTTTTGGAAAAGAACCTTGAGTTCAATGCCCTATTTGAGACAGAGAGAATGTTTGTAAGGGCTGATTTGGATTCTATTCAAAGAGTCATCATCAACCTACTTCATAATGCAATTAAATTTACCCCTGAAAATGGAGTGATTGCTGCAAAAACATATTATGAAAAAAATAAGGTTGTAATATCTATAGAGGATTCCGGCAGAGGAATTCCGAAGGAGGATCTGCCTGGCATTTTCGAAAGATTCTACAAAACCGATAAGTCGAGGAGCGAGGACCGGACAGGTGTGGGCCTTGGTTTAGCCATTGTAAGAAACATCATTAATAAGCATGATGAAACTATTAAAGTAGAAAGCCAAGAAGGACATGGAACGAGGTTCATTTTTACCCTGAGTAAAGCTCCTGAGCCTGTGTAATACTAAAGTTAACATTTTGTTCATATCAATGACACAATTCATGGCTAAAATACTTGTTAGACAGAATAATTACATTAGAAAGGGGATGTCAATCATGGATAAATACAATAATTATGAAAATAATTCTTTAAGTCATAATAATGAAGAAGAAAAAGTACAGTATAACATTTCTCCACAAAAGGATTACTATTATTCATATCAAAATCAAAATCAAAACCCAGATTCTCATAACAGAAATGATGATGACCTTAAGACATCATCATTTTATAAGGAAAGTCATAAAAAACCTTCCAAAGGGAGATTTAAGAGTATTATTGCACCCATTATTATTGTTGCATTATTAAGCTCGCTATTAACAGGCGGGATAGTGGTTTCATATTTTACCTATGGTTTTCCTGAGGTTTTAAACAACCGGGAAAAATCAGGTGCCCCGGATTTAGAAAACACCGAATTAAAGCAGGTTCGGATAATTGATGAAACCACATCTGCTGAAACAGTTGTGGCCGAAAAGGTCAGCCCGTCAATTGTCGGAATCAGGGTTAAGTATATATACAGCAACTGGATCTTCGGAGATACGGAGAATGTGGGGTCTGGCTCCGGGATTATTTATGATAGCGATGGATATATACTTACTAATAACCATGTAATTGAAGGTGCAATGTCAAGCGCCAGTAAAATACTACCAAATGCAAGCATAGAGGTTATTTTGCCAAATCAGGTTGACACACCATATGAGGCAGTTGTTATAGGAAGGGATGTGGAGACCGATCTGGCAGTATTAAAGATTAACGCTTCAAATCTTCCTGCTGCTCAATTCGGTGATTCAGAAAAAATTAAGATTGGACAAAAGGCCATAGCAATAGGTAATCCCGCTGGACTTGAATTTATGGGATCAGTTACATCAGGTGTTATAAGCGGACTTAACCGTCAAATTGAGTTTGATGACGGTACTACCTTAAGACTGATTCAAACTGACGCGGCAATAAACCCCGGAAATAGTGGTGGTGCACTATTAAATTCCCAGGGAGAGGTAATAGGAATAAACACATCAAAAATTGGCGGAGTAGATTTCGAGGGATTAGGATTTGCTATACCATCGAACAATGCGGTGGAAATAGCTGATAATCTCATTCAGAGTGGCTATGTGCAAGGCAGACCGCAAATCGGTATTGTAGTAAACAGAAACTTTAATTCCGAAATCGCAGAAAAGAACGGGGTTCCCGAAGGAATACTAGTACACGAGGTTGAGCCTCTCAGTGCGGCATATATGGCAGGTATTCAGTCAGGGGACATAATTACCAAATTTAATGGTGTTGAAATAAAGACCTTTGAAGAGCTGGAAACAGAGAAAAATAAGTATAAAGCTGGAGATAAGGTGGAGATTCTACTTTACCGGTTGCCTAAGGAGGGTTTGCCCAGTGAGGGGCAATATCACACCATCGAATTGACTCTTGGTGAGCGAAAAGGATAGGATAAATTTATACAAGGACTGCACAATAAAAGGCAGTCCTTGCAACTTTTTTCAATATTTTCATTTCTTTTGTGCATTCATTACATTTAAAGCGTCGTTTGTTACATTAAACAACAAGTATTTTTATAATGTAGTATATTTATACAAGAAAGAAATTATCAGACTTATAATTTCTTTTATATTGGCTAAACATGTTTGATATTAAGAGATAAGGCTAATTTATCATACAATTCCCCCCCAGTTATTGTATATAAATAATAGTCTTAATCTCTTAAATATCAGACATTAAGGCTCATCTCCTGTATATGTAAATTTCTTAATTAATGGTATTTAATAGATTTACTAGTAGTATATTCATTGAACTAACATTCATTTTTCTGTATGATGTAATGGACATGCTAGTTATTACTTATATTTCAAATAATGTAATTTGGGGGCTATAATGCAGATAGCTGTTTGTGATGATGAGAAGGTTTATTTAGATCTTTATCTCAACCAAATTAAAAGGCTTATTGCCATGCAAGATAAAAATTATGAAGTTATTATAGATTGCTATTCCTCTGGAGAAGAGCTGATTACAGCTTATGACGCGGGAAAAGAATACGACATCATTATTCTGGATATAAAAATGAAGGATCTTAGCGGTTTTGATGTTGCCAAAATAATAAGGCAATATAATGACGACACACTTATAATTTTCATCACTTCATTAAAGGACTATATTTACAATAGCTTCGAATATCAGCCCTTCTGGTTTCTTATTAAGCCTGTGACTAATGAAAGATTTAAACATGTCATTATGAAGGCCGTCGCATATATTATAGGAACAAAGGGGAAGAACCATTCCTTTTATACAAGGGATGCAGGCATTATCAGCCTTGAAATCAATAAGATAATGTATTTGGAAAGCTGCCTGAGAAAGATCAATATTTACACCAATACGCAAAGCTTCTCATATTATGCGACATTAAAGGAAGAGGAACAGAAACTAAAGAATCATAATTTTGTTAGAAGTCATAAGGCTTACCTGGTTAATATGGCATATATAAAAAGAATAAATAAAGGCAGCATTATTCTTAAAAATAATAAAAGCATTCCATTGAGTGAACGCAGGCGAAAGGCGGTCTTTGATTCGTTTACCAGCTTTCTTGAAAGGTGCTGAATATGAGAAGAAAAATAAAGAGACCCTACATACTGCTTTTGAGCCTTCCAATAATCAATGGTAGTATTGGAATTACTCTGCTGCATATTATTATAAAGTATAATATTAACCTTGATGTTTCAGTTGCTATTCTTTTATTGGGGCTATCCTTTATAATAGTGAGTTCTACAGTAACTTATTCCTTTTCTGTAAAGCTGCTCGATGCTGAAAGCAAATATAAACTGATAGAAAAACAACTAAATTGTCAATTAGAACATTACAAAAAGTTAGAAGAAAAACGTGCCCAATTTTTCGAAGCCGTTCACGATTTTAAAAACCATCTCTATTGCATGCATTACCTGCATAAACACAATAATAGAGATGAGCTGACCGATTATATAGAAAAGCTGCTGGAGGTATCCAGTACTGGAAACATTTTAGATACCGGAAATCCAGTTATTGATGCACTGATAAGTGAAAAGATAAGCTTATCTAAGAGGAAGGATATAGAAATTGAGTGGGAATTAAGTTTGCCTGCTGATATTAAAATTGATTATATAGAGTTTTGTGCTATTTTGGGGAATTCTTTAGATAATGCAATTGAAGCATGTGAAAGAATCACTGGTAAAAAAAAGAAAAAGGCAATTACCCTGTCAATGGACTATAAAAATCCATATGTTGTGATTGCTATTGCAAATACATATGATCGAAAAGAATCTAAGAAACGCAAAAAGTTGGCTAGCTCAGGGTTCAAAACTCAGCTTCATGGGTTTGGCCTAAAAAGTATAAAGAGAGCTGTAAAAAAATATAGCGGCAATGTAATGGTGCGTAAAGAAAAAGGTCTGTACCATCTTACAATTGTAATGGTAGTTTCCCAGCGAGACACGGAACCGTCCCCTGTCTCACATGATACGCTGCATTAATATATCCTTCAGCTCCGACAGACCCTTAAAGTCCATATTTTTAATATAGTATTTTTCCATTTGGGTATGATAGCTTTTTGCTAGGGCTATGGACTCCACAGCCTTTTGGATAATAGTATCTGCGTACAGACGGTTGAATTTCAGCTGATCGCTATAGTATTGTATTGTCTCATCCTTGTAGAATTGTTCCATGTTATATGTTTTACAATTATCAATATTAATGTCTGTAATATCGTAATATTCGTTTGCTGTAATTATAGAAAGCTTCAGATCAGGAATTACGACATGCTCAATTTTATCCGGCACCATTGGGCAATAATAGGTTTCGGTATTAAAACCTTTATATAAAGCCTCATCATTTAAGATTTCCATGATATGGCCCGTATTCATCCCTGCCTGAGCACTTAATCTTATAATACTATGATTGACACATAAGCTATCTAAATAGTTCACATACCCCTTTGGGGTAATTGCGCTTGCAAAAAGACGACGCTGCTTACCCGGAACTTTGGATGGTTTTTTATTTCCGAAAAGCAATTCCTTAATCTCATGGGTAAAGGCTAATTTAGCGCCTTTATCCAGCGCATCTTTATATATTTTTTCGGTATCATCCAATAGAAAAGATGCTGCTTTCAGATACCTGTAGGCCCTTTCAAAGCTGGCTTTTTTTCTTTTACTGGCAATAATAATATCATCTCTGTGCTTCATCAGACCTTTTTGATCCCAGAATTGTCCGAGATTAACTATCTCATCAACCACGCCCGGATAAACAGGATCAGTTATATGGGGACTTGTGCCGTCAATAATGGCAAATGATAATTTCGGAGCAACAATACCATCTAGGCTGTCATTATCACTGGAGCAATGCATAAACTCGATATCATAGCCCTTGGACGCAAGCTCATAACCGATTTTTTTCATTAAAGTGCTTTTGCCTGTACCGGGGCCGCCTTTTAGTATGAACAGTCTGTTTGCAGTGGTTTTATCAATAATATAGTCATAATAGCTATAAAAACCTAGGGGTGTATTGCCACCCGGAAACATGTGTCTGGATTTTTCCTCTATCATAAAAAAACCTCATTTATTTCTTAATGTAATTACGCCCTATAGTTTATTCAGAAATCAGGATTCATATTACTAATAAAAAATAAACAAAATGTAAGAGTATATTAATAAAAATTTGTTGTTACATAGCTTCTTTTTTTTATATCAATAATGCATTATAATGAATGAATAGATGTTTAAATATACTTTATGAACAGAGAGGGATGGACTACAAAATGGCAGTAAGAAGAGTTTATGTTGAAAAAAGGCCTGGTTTTGATGTAGAGGCATCTAATTTATATGCTGATATTAAAGAAAACCTGCTGATTAGCCAACTTGATAAGGTAAGGATTCTACAGAGGTATGATGTCGAAGGGTTAACCGATGAGGATTATGAAAAGGCAAAGGCGTTGGTTTTTTCCGACCCGTCTACCGATATAGTTTACGGGGAAAGGCTAAAAATAGCTAATAATGACCGCTTAATACCTATCGAGTTTCTCCCGGGACAGTATAATCAAAGAGCTGATTCTGCTGCCAAGTGTATTCAATTAATAACTCATAGTGAGAGACCTAATGTAAAGGTCGCTAAAATCATTGTTTTATCAGGAGACATTTCCGATTCTGATTATCAGAAGATACGAGACTATATAGTAAACCCTATTGAAATGCGTTTAGCATCCATGGAGATACCTGAATCATTAAAGGATGAATACCCTGTTCCAGAGGATGTAGAGGTTGTTGAAAGCTTTGCAGCCATGTCAGATGAAGAGCTGAAAGCTTACATGGATGAAATGGGATTTGCAATGTCCTGGGAGGACCTAAAATTCTGTCAGGAATATTTCAAGGATGTAGAAGAACGAAATCCAACAATCACAGAGCTTCGCATGATAGATACCTACTGGTCTGACCACTGCAGACATACTACCTTTCAGACAATAATTGAGGACGTGGATTTTTCCTCAAATCAAGTCGCTCAGAAAATTAACAATGTATATGACAGATATATAGAAGTAAGGAAAGAGGTCTATGGAGACAGGAATAAGAATATCTCCCTTATGGATTTGGCCACCATTGCTATGAAATATTTAAAAAAGACCGGCGAGCTGGATAATCTTGACGAGTCTGAGGAAATAAATGCCTGCAGCATTGTTGTGAAAGCAATTGTGGATGATAAACCTGAGGATTGGTTGATTATGTTTAAGAATGAAACCCATAATCACCCTACCGAGGTTGAACCCTTTGGCGGAGCGGCAACCTGCTTAGGTGGAGCTATAAGAGATCCATTGTCTGGACGAGCCTATGTGTATCAAGCTATGCGTATTACAGGTGCAGCAGATCCGACCAGAACAGTTGAAGAAACCCTGGCAGGAAAGCTTCCACAACGTGTTATAACCACTAGAGCCGCTCAGGGTTATAGCTCCTACGGCAATCAGATAGGACTTGCCAGTGGATTTTTATCCGAAATATATCATGATGATTATGTGGCAAAGAGAATGGAACTTGGTGCTTTAGTAGGAGCGGCTCCTAAGGCTAATGTTGTGAGAAAAACTCCTGAATCAGGGGATATAATTATACTCCTTGGTGGACGAACAGGCCGTGATGGTTGCGGTGGAGCAACCGGGTCATCTAAGGAACACACTGAGGAATCTTTAACCTCATGTGGAGCAGAGGTCCAAAAGGGCGATGCTCCCACCGAAAGAAATATTCAGCGTCTCTTTAGAAAACCCGCAGTGAGCAGAATGATCAAAAGGTGTAATGACTTTGGTGCAGGTGGAGTATCTGTCGCTATAGGCGAGCTTGCTGACGGAATTGAAATAAATCTTGACGCTGTACCGAAGAAATACGAAGGCCTTGACGGGACAGAACTGGCAATTTCTGAATCTCAGGAGAGAATGGCAGTAGTAGTCGCTCCTGAAAATGCAGAAAAATTTGTTGCTGAAGCAAGAGAAGAGAACCTCGAAGCTACTATGGTGGCCCTGGTTAACGATTCTGGCCGTTTGACCATGAGATGGCGTGGGAAAACAATTGTTGATTTGAGCAGGGACTTTTTAAATACCAATGGAGTTAAACAAACAACATCTATTAAGGTAACCGGAGCAGATTTTTCAAACAATGCTATAACCGAAATTGATTCAGAGGTAGAACAGTACAGGAGTAATCCTCTAGAGGCCTGGAAAAAGAATATGGCCAGACTTAATGTGTGCAGCCAAAAGGGTATAATAAGCCGATTTGACAGTACAGTTGGAGCCGGGACAGTTCAAGTGCCCGTGGGTGGAGAATACCAGATGACTCCTATCGAGGGAATGGTAGCAAAGCTTCCTGTAGAAAGCGGCGAAACCACCACCGGCACTATAATGACATATGGTTACAATCCGGTCATATCCAAATGGAGCCCTTTCCATGGAGCTATCTATGCTGTTGTTGAATCCCTTGCCCGATTAGTTGCTATAGGCGGAGATTACAAACAGGCAAGGCTGACCTTCCAGGAATATTTTGAAAAACTGGGAACAGATCCCGAAAAATGGGCTAAACCTTTTTCAGCCCTACTTGGTGCCTTCTATGCACAGGACAAATTGAGAGTGGCTTCGATTGGAGGCAAGGACAGCATGTCCGGAACTTTCAACGACATAAATGTTCCCCCTACATTGGTATCCTTTGCGCTTGCCCCTACAGATGTAACAAAGGTGGTTTCTCCAGAGTTTAAGAAATCGGGAAATAAAGTAGTGCTTATTACATTTAAGAAGGACGAGCTTTCACTTCCTGATTTTGAAAGCTTGAAGGCCTCCTTTGAAATGATAACCAGCGCAATCTGGAATAAAGAAATTGTGTCAGCCTCAACACTGAAGGCCGGAGGCTTAGCCGAAGCAATAGCCAAAATGGCCTTTGGTAACCGAATCGGAGTTAAGCTTGAGAGCTTAAGTTTCGACAGACTCTTTAGTCTTGATTACGGCTCAATTCTTGTAGAGGTTGATGCGTCAGCAGATCTAGGACATTTACTGGAGGGTGTTGATTATGTACTGGTTGGTCAGACAATCAGTGATCCTGTTATCGAAACAGTAGATGGGAGTCTTGCCCTGGATGATCTTAAGATATGCTGGGAGGGAACCTTGGAAAAGGTATTCCCCACAGAAACAGATGAAGATACAAGCAATGTCAGAAGTATTAGCTTCACAGCGGGCAAGAAAATAAAGGCTTCCGCAAAAATAGCAAGACCGAGGGTATTCATGCCAATATTCCCGGGCACTAACTGCGAGTATGATGTAAAGCGTAAATTTGAGCAAGCCGGTGCAATTGTTGACAGCTTTGTGTTTAGAAATCTTACCCCTCGGGAAATAGAAGAGTCTATATCCAAAATGAAGGACTACATTGATGAATGTAATATTATAATGCTTCCTGGCGGAATGAGTGTCGGATCAGAGCCTGACGGTTCGGCTAAATTCATTGCAAATGTGTTCAGGACTCCCTCTCTAACCGAGGCTGTAATGAATCTGGTGAGCACTAGGGATGGTCTGATGCTGGGAATCGGCGATGGCTTCCAGGCTCTTGTTAGATTAGGACTTTTACCCTATGGTGAGATAAGACCTGTTAACGCAGACAGTCCGGCACTTACATTTAATACAATAGGCCGCCATGCTTCTTCCATGGTTAGAACAAAGGTGACATCAAATCTGTCTCCATGGCTTTCAAAGGTTCAGGTTGGAGATGTATTCACTCTGGCATTTTCAAATGGAGAGGGAAGATTTGTGGCTAGCCCTGAACTATTGGCTGAGCTTGAAGCTGCTGGACAAATTGCCACACAGTATGTGGATCTTGTTGGCAATCCTACTATGGATATCCGCTATAACCCGGCTGGATCTGTTATGGCAATAGAGTCAATTTCAAGCCCGGAGGGCAGAATATTTGGCAAGATGGCTCATGATGAGCGTTATACAGCCAATACCCTGACAAACATTCCTGGCAAGAAGGATCAGAAAATATTCGAGGCTGGAGTAGAGTATTTCTTGTAATAAATCGGGCTTTACTTTAATATTGTCGCTTCTAATAAAAATACGCAGCAGCATATAGTGTAGTTGAGGACAAATACATGCATAATTGTGAAAATGCCTTGTCTATATGCTGTTGCTTTTTTGTCCGTAATATTAAGTCAGGAGTCGTTATATGGAAGAATCTATGAAACATAAACCCATTGTAAATCCCTATGTTCCGTATTCGTATGAGCATATGAAAGAGGATGCTCTGAAGCTATGTAACAGATACCCGGATATAATACAGCTGGACACGATCGGACATTCTGTGGAAGGAAGGGACCTGTCGCTCATTAAGCTCGGCAGAGGAGAAAAGAAAATTATCCTTTGCGGTTCACATCATGCACGAGAGTATATTACAAGTGCCTATCTAATGAAGAAGACCGAGCAATATGCAAAAATATATTCGGAACAAAAGGGACAGAATAATTATGGGAATTATAATGTAAAGAATCTGCTGAAGCAAATAACCATGTATATTATCCCCATGGTAAATCCTGATGGAGTTAATCTGGTCATCAACGGCATAGATTCAGTTACTGATAAGAAGGCCGTAGAAGCTATGACTATGGTAAAAACAATACATAAGGAGTGGAAGGCCAATATCAACGGAGTGGATTTGAACCGTCAATACCCTGCCCAGTGGGAAATGAAGTATGATGAAATTGGCAGGCCTGCATCGGAGAGTTTTAAAGGGGAGGCTAGTGCAACCGAGCCTGAGGTAAGGGCTATGATGGAATTATCGTGGAAAAATGATTTCATTATAGCTGCCTCATTCCATACCAAGGGAAACATGATATTTTGGGCTGACAGGGCTACTGTTGATTTAATACCAGAAGCAAAAAAGATAGCCTGCAGGCTTTCGAGACTCACCAAATATAAATTGATGCCTGTATCGGAAAGGCCCGAGGTGTATGCGGCGGGCTATGAAAACTGGTTCCGCCGGGAGTTTCGGCGCCCGGCCTTCTGCATAGAACTTACTCCTTATAATGATTCCGATATACCACATGACAATAAGATGTTTGACACCCTAGTCTGGGACAATGCAAAATACATAGGACTTCTATTAGCACATGAAGCATTAAAACATTGGCAAAACTAACATCCAACAAAGTAGCTCAGTGCCTTTTATTAGTACTTGAAGCATTGACGATACGCTCGAGTAGACATTGAATATACTGTTGAGTATAATTAGGTTTGAGAAAAAATAAGAAGATTCAGATGGTGAAGAGGCATATGCCAATAAATAAATACGAGGTATTGATAAAATGAACAAGCCCTATCGTAGAAGACGCAGATTAAATATAAAAAAGTTTGTATCCTTCCTGATTGTGTTATCTGTTCTTATTACAGCAACAGTACTATTGATAAATGGTAAGATCCCATTTATCAATGATCTTTTTAATTCCCAGAGTAATATAACACCCACAAGTCCACCTGTAACAGGAGGCTCATCTTCTGATCCTGCAGATACCGGTGTTGATACTCCTGAACCAACATCCACACCTGTTGCCACTCCCTGGCCTACCCCTGAGCCTATGCCCGCCGAAAGCACTGACCCGGCGGTACTGAAGGTATCCTGGGAGGATCCGGCTGTTTTCACAGGTGAAATGGCCTATCCCGATAAGAAAAACACATTTAATAAACCTGATGGAACCACCCTTGATTATTGGGTGTTTGAGAATAATGTCCCTGTAGCTTATGAGCCTAAGGATCAGATAAACTTTGGCTTGCCCGAGCAATATGCTGATGTAAGAGGAGTAAGTACCTTCAGGGGCAATCATTACAGAGATTCTGCCGCTTATGGGACCCGTAAAGTCGAAGAAAAAAAGTTGGAAATAGTCTGGTCCTATGATATAGGGGCAATCAGTCCAAGAAGCGGAGGCTACTGGCCCGGCACCGGCTGGACCGGGCAGCCCTTATTAATAAATTGGGACAGTGATGTTCGGAATATGATGAACATAAAACCCGAAATGAAGCAAAAGGACCTCGTTGAGGTAATCTATCCGACACTTGACGGAAATATTTATTTTCTTGACATGGAAACGGGTAATCCCACAAGGGACAAAATAAAAGTCGGCTTTTCCTTTAAGGGAACCGGAATGATAGACCCGAGGGGTTATCCCATCCTATATGCCGGCATGGGCATAAATGAAAACGAAAATACACTTACAGAATACAAATACAAGATATTCAATCTTATTGATCAAACTCCGTTATACGATATATTTGGCAGAGACCCTGCCGCCTTCAGGAAATGGGGGGCCTTTGATTCCACTGCCGTGGTGGACAAGAATACCGATACGCTGATTGAAGCGGGGGAAAACGGCTTAGTTTACAGGGTTAAGCTTAACACAAGATTTGACAGGGAAGTAGGGACTATAGATATTTCCCCACAGCTTACAAAATATCGTTATAAGGATTCAACCAATATTGAGCTTGGAATAGAAAATTCACCGGCCTACTACAAGAACTATATGTATTTTTGTGATAACGGCGGGATATTTCAGTGCCTGGATCTGAATACCTTAAAACCAGTCTGGGTCTATGATGTGGGGGATGATACTGACTCAACCCCTGTAGTTGAAGAAACTGCAGAGGGGGTATTTGTTTACACGGCAAATCAGGTTGATAAGAGAAGTCAGCTGAGTAAGAGCCGCGAAAACTGTAATATCAGAAAATTTAATGCCCTTACAGGAGAGCTTATATGGCAGAAGGACTATTCATGTGTATATAATTACTATATCAATGGTGGAGCATTGGGCACACCGTTGCTGGGAAAAGATGATATAAATGATATAATTATATTTACCGTATGCTTTACCGGCTCTGCCCAGGACGGCATAATGGTTGCATTGGACAAGAAAACCGGCCAGGAGGTTTGGAAAAGACAATTAGATGCATACAGCTGGGGTTCACCGGTGGCTATAAAAAGCTCGGAGGGTAAGACCTATGGAATTTTTACTGACTATTACGGCTGGCTGCATTTATTTGACCCTAAAACAGGTCAGGATCTTCATCGCGTGAGCTTGGGAGGAAATATCGAATCATCACCGGCGGTATATGACGACATGATTGTTGTAGGCTCCTATGCCAGAAAAATATTTGGTATCAGAATAAAGTAAGACAGATGCAAGACAGGACACAGAACCGTCCCCTGTCTTGCTTGACGGAGGAATTTGTATGAGTAAAGCAAATAAATCAAACAAACTAATAACTGTAGTTGTTTTATTGGCAGTTACATTGATTGCCTTGACAGCTCTTCTTCTGATGCAGGGAGGATTCGGAAACGGATTAGCCAATACATCACCAACCCCATCAGGGAATGTGTCTCAAAGCCCTGGGGCAACTCCTGTGGATACAACTCCCGAGCCCACCCCTACTCCGGAGCCGACACCGACACCTGAGATTACTGATCCTGAGCTGCTTGTTCTTGAAATACAGGATCCACCCTCCTTGGTCAGCAAGACTACTGTTTCTGAGGGAACCTACCAGAAAAAATTCAGTGATGGGGGGACCATTACATATTCTGTATACCAGAATAATAAAAAGGTTGATTACAAGCCTGAATATGTATTGGCATTCCCCTCTGACAAGGCATATACAGAGCAGGCGGGAGTAACCACCTTCAGGGGAAATAATTATAGAAATACAGCTTCATATGGAACTCGTGATATTAAGGAAAAGAAGCTTGAGATAATATGGGAGCACGGTACTGGTGCCATAAGTGCACACAACAGCTACTGGCCGGGTTCAGGCTGGACAGGTCAGCCAATAATAATAAACTGGCCAAAGGAAACAACAAATGTTATGAATGTCAGTGATCAGTTCAAAAACAAGGATTTAACCGAGGTAATATATCCTATTTTGGACGGTAAGATTTACTTTTTGGATTTACAAACCGGTACGCCAACGCGAAACAAGATTAATCTCGGATTTTCCATTAAAGGAACAGGCATGGTGGATCCCAGGGGATACCCGTTGTTCTATACCGGTATGGGCCTAAATGAAAACAATGGCAGATATACTGACTTTAAATACAGAATCTACAGCTTGATTGATCAGAGTGAGATATTCAGCATTATGGGCAGGGACAGCCTCTCATACAGGGGCAGCTGGGGAGCATTTGACTCATCTGCTGTTTTGAATAAAGAGACCGATACCCTCATCAATGTGGGAGAAAACGGTCTGATATACAAAACAAAGCTTAATACTAAATATGATCCTATAAGCGGAACTATATCTATATCCCCCCAAGTCACGAAATTACAATACAAATCCTCATATAATGAGGCTGCAAGTGATTATGGAATAGAGAATTCTCCTGCAATATATCGTAACCTTATGTTTACGGTTGATAATGGAGGCACACTTCTGTGCACCGATATTAATAAGCTTGAACCTATTTGGATGTATGATACGAAGGATGATACCGACAGCACCATTGTTCTGGAGGAAACAGAGGATGGGGTTTTCATCTATACAGCTAATGAAGTGGACAAAAGATGCACCGGCGGAAAAGCAAACAAAGCCGATTGTAACATCCGCAAATTTAACGCTCTTACAGGAGAGCTAATCTGGCAGAAGGATTATACCTGTTATTATCGCTCGGGTATTAATGGAGGGGTGTTGGGTACTCCGTTGATGGGCAAAGATGATATTTCAAATATGATTATTTTCCCTGTTTGTTTTACAGGCAGCCAAATGGATGGCAAACTGATAGCCCTGGACAAAAAGACAGGTGAGGAAATCTGGGTTCGTGAGCTTCCCCTTTACAGCTGGAGCTCACCGGTTGATATATTGAGTGATGACGGAAAAACCTATGGATTATTCTGCGGATATGACGGTCATATGCATTTGTTTGACCCTATGACCGGAGAAGACCTGGATTCCATTTCATTAGGCGCAAATGTTGAAAGTTCACCTTCGGTCTATGATGATATCGCAGTGGTGGGCTCCTATGCACAGAAGATTTTTGGTGTAAGAATTAAGTAATAAGAACACCTTAAAATTCTTGTTTGACATGGGTTATCGGCTGTGCTACAATATAACGGCAACCGCACTGGAAAGGGTTTCAAATCAGTCATGCAACTGGCATGCTGTCCCTGATAGGCGAGATTGGTTGGAGGAGGTGCAATTTATGTACGCAGTCATTGAGACAGGCGGCAAGCAGTACAGAGTTCAAGAAGGCGATGTTGTCTTCATTGAGAAACTTTCAGTTTCCGAAGGAGAGGATTTTACCTTTGATAAGGTACTTGCAGTGTCCAAGGATGGCGAGTTCCTGACAGGTGATTCTGTCAACGGAGCATCCGTTTCTGCTAAAGTGCTAGGCCAGGGCAAGCAAAAGAAGATTATTGTCTTCAAGTACAAGCCTAAAAAAGGTTACCGCAGAAAGCAAGGACACAGACAGCCATACACCAAGGTACAGATCGAAAAGATTAACGCATAATTAAAATGACAAAAGCAATATTTAAATGTTTGAGCAATGGAGATATTATAGGATTTGATATAAAAGGGCATGCAGGAGCCAAAACAGGCGGAGAGTACGACATGATATGTGCCGCGATATCTGCTATAGGCTATACAGCTCTTGGAGGCTTGGATGAGCTTTGTAAACTCAATACCTATATAGAGTCCGACGGAAGGCTCTCAATGGATTTACCGATGGATATGACCATTAAAGCCATGAAAACGGCTCAAATTATTCTTAAGACTATGGTAATTGGTCTTAAACAAATTGAAAATCAATACTCGAAACATATACAAGTTAGCTTTAAGGAGGTGTAGCCATGATCAGAATTAATCTGCAGCTATTCGCCCACAAAAAGGGAATGGGTAGTACAAAGAACGGCCGTGATAGTGAGTCTAAGAGATTAGGCACTAAAAAAGGTGACGGTCAGCCTGTATTGGCTGGGAATATCCTGGTAAGGCAGAGAGGCACCAAAATTCATCCCGGTACTAATGTTGGGATAGGCAGTGATGATACACTGTATGCTCTCATTAATGGAAAGGTGAAGTTTGAGAGACTCGATAAGAAAAGAAAAAAGGTAAGCGTTTATCCTGCTTAATTACAGGTTATACTTATTATGGTAAGGGACGAGGCTATCGTCCCTTTTGTCTACTTTACAGGGTTTGGAAGCAGGGGTATAATAACTTGATTCCTTACTTCATTTTGCACTATCGGAGGGTAACATGTTTATTGATTTTGCAGAAATCTATATAAAAGCTGGTGACGGTGGTGATGGTGTCGTCTCCTTCCGCCGTGAAAAATATGTTCCCAGCGGAGGCCCCGATGGCGGAGACGGAGGCAAGGGTGGGAATGTAGTATTCAAGGCTGATCCGGGCTTAAGAACTCTCATGGATTTTCGCTATAAACGAAAATATGTGGCCGAAAAAGGAGAGAACGGAAGCAAACGGAACAGAAGCGGGAAATCCGGAAGAGACCTTGTTGTCAAGGTTCCTTTAGGTACTCTTGTAAAGGATAAGGAAACTGGGCGAATTATTGCTGATATTTCAGAGGATAATCAAGAGGAGATTATAGCCAGAGGTGGTAAGGGCGGAGCCGGAAACCAGCACTTTGCTACTCCTACCAGACAAGCTCCTAACTTTGCCCGAAATGGCGAACCGGGGCAGGAGTATACGGTGGTGCTGGAGTTAAAGTTAATAGCAGATGTAGGTCTGCTGGGCTTTCCCAATGTGGGTAAATCCACACTTTTATCAGTAGTTTCATCGGCCCGACCTAAGATTGCAAACTACCATTTTACTACGCTTTCACCCAATCTTGGGGTCGTATCCTTAGGAGAAGGATCCAGCTTTGTAATAGCTGATATTCCCGGATTGATTGAGGGTGCCCATAAGGGTGCCGGATTAGGACATAATTTTTTAAGGCATGTTGAAAGAACAAAGCTTTTGATACATGTAATTGATATATCAGAAGCCGATGGCAGGGATGCCGTTTCAGACTTTGAAATTATTAACCGGGAGCTTGAACTATACAACCCTGAAATTGCCCAGCGCCCGCAAATAATTGCTGCCAATAAAATTGATGCATTAAGCGATACTAAGAAGCTCGAAGAATTCAGGCATGAAATGGAAGGCAAGGGCTACAAGGTTTTTGAGATCTCGGCTGTAACTAATCAGGGCGTTGATGCACTTATGTGGTATACCTATGAACAGTTAAAGACATTACCTGATGTAGTGCTTTTTGATAAGTCCGAAGAAATAGAAATAGATACGGATCCAAATGAGCCGCCTTATACAATCAGGCGCGAAAACGAACTATATGTAGTTGAGGGCCCGTGGGTTGATAAAATACTAGGATCAGTCAATTTTGGCGACAGAGAATCCCTTCAGTATTTCCAGCGCGTCATGCGAAGGATGGGGGTTATTGAAGCCCTTGAGGAAAAAGGCGTGGAAGAGGGAGACACTGTCAGAGTTGGCGAGATTGAGTTCGAATATATACCATAATAAGACATAAGACAGGGGACGGTTCTTCTGTCCTGCCATTCTTTGTAACACAATCGCAAGACAGAGGACGGTTCCACGTTCCACTATAGTGTAAGACAAAGGGGGACGTCCTGCCATTCCCTGTTTTTTAGGAGAGGATATATAATGTTAACTGGAAAACAAAGAAGCTATTTAAGAAGCCTAGCAAATGAAGTTCCCGCACTCTTTCAGATAGGTAAGAACGGGATTGACGAAAATGTGATTCAACAATTTCGCGATGCTCTCGAGGCTAAGGAGCTTGTTAAAGTAAGAGTTCTGAAGAACTCTCTTTACACTGCCAGGGAGGCCTGTGAGGAAATAGCTCAGGCCATCAATGCTGAGATTGTTTCTGTTATAGGCAATAAATTTGTTTTATATAAGGAATCAAAAGCAAAGAAAATGATTGAATTACCCTAAATAGGATAGCTACCCTGTGTTATTATTTTTGAAAAGTGGAATGATAAGATAGAACTAATTATTGAGGTATCAAGAATATGATTTGGTTTGGTCCGGCAGGTAATTCAGAAAGTTTTTACAACCAAGGATTGGCCCACTCTTGGCAAATGCCGAAATGGCTTTCAGAGAAGGGGCTAAATGCTTATGAGTATCAGTGTAATAAGGGAATTAATCTTAAGGATGAGACGGCCCGTAAAATAGGGGATGAGGCAAAGGAATCGGGGATCCGCCTTAGTGTTCATGCTCCTTATTATGTAAACCTTTCCAGCACTGAAGAAGAAAAAAGAGTGAACTCAGTTAAGTATATTTTGGATACTTTAAGAGTGGCAGACTTAATGGGCGCCAGTCGTATAGTTGTGCACCCCGGATATGTAAAGGGTACATCGCGCCAAACAGCAGTAGAAATAGCCAAGGCAACATTATATAAGGCTCTTGAAGAAAGAGAAGGAAATGGCTTATCTCATATCACCATCTGCCCCGAGGTTTTGGGGAAAAGCAATCAATTGGGCAATCTGAAAGAGGTCATGGAATTATGCAGTCTGGATGAAAACCTGATTCCATGCCTGGATTTTGCTCATTTGCATTCTCTGACGCAGGGCGGAATGCGCACTGTGAACGATTTCATACGGGTTTTCACGACTGTTGAGGATCATTTAGGCAAGGAAAGAATGAGGAAATGCCATATTCATTTCAGTAGGGTTGAGTTCGGAAAAGGCGGAGAGAAAAAGCACTGGACCTATGCAGATACCAAATATGGTCCTGACTTTGATCCTCTTGCCGAGGCAATTATTGCTCTTGATATAGAGCCAGTAATAATATGTGAATCTCGTGGTACTATGGCAGAGGATGCCTTGACACTAAAAGGCATATACACAAAGATACTTCGCAAGACAGGGTGCGGCGAGATAGACGAAACAGGGGACGGCTCCCTGTCCTGACAAAGGCTGGTACACACATTCCGGCCTCTGATCTCCCAGGGGGACGCTGGCTAGACAGAGCCTAGCTTCTGACTTCTTTAGGACACATAACCGTCCGAAGTTCCGTCCTCTCTTCCTGTCTTTACGTCTTGGTGTAAATTAGATACAATTAAGATACTGTAATTAAATGGTGTATTTCTGCACTTAAGGGGGATGAATGGATAATGAGGAAGGTAAGTGTAATAAACGGGCCGAATCTTGATTTGTTAGGCGTCAGAGAGCCCGGAATATACGGGAAACTAAGCCTGCAGGATATTCGTAACAGGCTTGAAGATGAGGCTAAAGGCTATAATATTGAATTAGATTTTTATCAATCCAACCATGAGGGCGATATTATAGAAAAGATTCATGAGGCTTACAAAAATAAATATGATGGCATTATCATAAATCCGGGAGCATTTACACATTACAGCTATGCTATCCGTGATGCCATAAGCAGCGTAATGATTCCAACCATCGAAGTGCATTTGTCAAATGTTTATTCCAGGGAGGAATTTCGCTCAAAATCAGTGATTGCACCTGTTTGCGCCGGCCAGATCAGTGGTCTTGGAGCTGACTCCTATTCAGCCGCCCTTTTTGCATTAGCCATTGGTTTTAGCGGTGATACATCAGAAGGGGGACTACAATGAATTCTAGACTGGAAAAGCTCAGAACTGTATTAAACACTAATAATATCGATGCCTGTATTATATCAGGCAGGCCGAATACAATATATTTTTCAGGCTTTACAGGTACAACCTCTTTTTTGCTGGTTGGAATGGATAAGGCCTGGCTGATAGTTGATTTCAGATATACTATTCAGGCAAAAAAACAGGTCTTTGAAGGAATAACGGTTATTGAAAGCAAGGACACCTTCTACTCTGCTATAAATGATATCCTAAAAAGAAATCCTGTCAGGAACATAGGCTTTGAAGGAAGGGTGCTTCCCTATTCCGAATATATCAAGCTTAAGGAAAGGGTTTCAAGGGTTAAGGAATTTGTTGGTCTAGACAATGACATTGATAGAATTCGTCAGATTAAGGACAGCGACGAGGCCGAAATTCTTCAGGAAGCAGCTCTGATAGGGGACAAGGTCTTCTCCCACATCCTTGATTTTATCAAGCCTGGGATGAAGGAGACAGATATTTCCACCGAGCTTGAGTATACAATGAAAAAGCTGGGTGCAAAGGGACCTTCCTTTGAGACAATTGTTGCTTCCGGGCACAGATCTGCAATGTGTCACGGAACAGCAACAGATAATGTTCTGAAAAAGGGTGATGCCCTTGTTCTGGATTTTGGTGTAGTTTACCGGAATTATTGCTCCGATATGACGCGCACAATATTTATAGGGGATCCGGGGGAGGAGCTTAAGGAAATATACAATATTGTATTAAAAGCTCAGAGGGCGGCTCTTGATGGTATTATTCCGGGTATGAGCGGAATTGAAGCAGACAAAATCGCAAGGGATATTATTACCGAAGCAGGTTATGGAGAGGCCTTCGGCCATAGCCTTGGACATGGTATAGGAATAGAAATACATGAGAATCCGAGATTATCAGCCATCAGCATGGATGTTTTGGAAGAGGGCATGGTGTTTTCTGTAGAGCCGGGTATATATGTGGACGGCCTTGGTGGTGTAAGAATTGAGGACATGGTTATGCTGATGGACGGAAAACTGCGGAATTTCACAACCAGCTCCAAGGATTTAATAATTATTTAAGGGAACATGACTTACAGGGTTCCCTGTAAACAATGATTTTGCATTTTTTTCTTGCATACAAGGCTTCAATGCCGTAATATTAAGAAGAATGATTAAGAATTTGTGAATATAAAGAGAGGGTTTTTGGATATGGTAGTAGCAGGAGATTTTAAGAATGGTACAACCTTTGAGATGGATGGACAGGTATATCAGATTGTTGAATTCCAACATGTGAAGCCAGGAAAAGGTGCGGCATTTGTAAGAACAAAGATTAAAAATGTTATTACAGGAGCTACCGTAGAGCGTACCTTTAATCCTTCTGATAAATTTGAGAAGGCTCAAATAGTAAGAAGAGATATGGAATATCTCTATAATGATGGTGATTTAGCATATTTTATGGATACAGAGACCTATGAGCAGATTCCTCTAAATATGTCTTCCATAAGTGATGCACTGGTTTTTGTAAAAGAGAACATGGTATGCAAGGTTCTTTCTTACAAGGACAATGTTTTCGGAATAGAGCCTCCAATGTTTGTTGAGCTTGAGGTAACAGATACTGAGCCGGGCTTCAAGGGAGATACCGCTCAAGGTGCAACCAAGCCTGCAACGGTCGAGACGGGTGCACAGGTTAAGGTTCCTTTGTTCATTGAACAGGGCGAGATTATTCGTATTGACACTCGTACCGGAGAATACCTCGAAAGAGCATAATATTGACAAAATATTTTGTATATTATAATATTATTTATAATCTTGCCGGATAGTGTGAAATGCGCTTAAGCCATGAGACAAGGCAGGATGGATCAAATAGACTCGACCTTTTTGGAAAGTCCAACAGAGAGGCAAAATCACAGGCTGTAAGTTTTGCTTGGGTGAGTAGTAGGTTTTGGGAACACTATTTGATATGTTTACAGATTAATAAATAAGTGGGTGTTATTAATAGATGAATTATTAACACCAATGTGGGTGGCACCGCGGGAAAAAATCTCGCCCCTCAGAAACATATTTGTTTTTGAGGGGCTTTTTTAAATAACCACGAAAGGTGATAAGGTATGAACATTTACAGAACACATAATTGTGGAGAACTGAGAAAGATTCATTTGAACCAGAAAGTAAGATTATCAGGCTGGATTGATACTATACGGGATCATGGCGGAGTAATTTTTGTAGATTTACGGGATCACTACGGCGTAACTCAAATTGTATTTGATAACTCAGAGCTTATTGATAACCTTGGTCGTGAAACTGTTATTTCAGTTGAAGGAGTTTTGCATCAAAGGGATGAAGAAACCATCAACCCTAAAATAGCCACGGGTGAAATTGAGGTTAAGGTTGAGAGTATGCAAGTCCTTGGCCGCTCTATTCGTCAGCTCCCCTTTGAGGTGGACTCTTCGGAGCAGACCAGGGAGGATGTACGTCTGAAATATAGATTTTTGGACCTTAGAAATCCCAAGGTGCATAATAATATTGTAATGCGTTCTAAAATAACCAGTTTTTTAAGAACAAAGATGGAGGAGCTGGGTTTTCTCGAAATACAGACACCTATACTAACATCCTCCTCTCCTGAAGGTGCCCGGGACTATCTTGTTCCCAGCAGAAAGCATAAGGGTATGTTTTATGCTCTGCCTCAGGCGCCACAGCAGTTTAAACAGTTGTTGATGGTATCAGGCTTCGACAAGTATTTTCAGATAGCTCCTTGTTTCCGTGATGAGGATGCCAGAGCCGACAGATCTCCAGGTGAATTTTATCAGCTAGACTTTGAAATGGCTTTTGCTACCCAAGAGGATGTTCTTGAGGTTGCGGAGAAGGTTTTATATGACACATTTGCTCATTTCTCCGATAAATATGTAAGTCCTGCCCCCTTTAAACGGATTACTTACGCTGAGAGCATGCTGAAATATGGCACTGATAAGCCGGATTTAAGAAATCCCCTTATAATTGAAGATTTAAGTGACTTCTTTAAAGATGTTGATTTCATGCCCTTTAAGAATAAGCCTGTCAGAGGAATTGTAGCTCCTCAATGTGCTACCAGACCTAAATCATTCTTTGAAAAGATGTTGGCCTTTGCGACTGAGATTGGAATGAAGGGATTAGGATATATTTCAATATTAAGCGGAATGGAGCTTAAAGGCCCTATTGTTAAGTTCCTTTCTGAAGAAAAGCAAAAAGAGCTGATTGAAATGCTCTCTTTAAAAGAAAATGATACCTTGTTCTTCATATCCGATGTTCCAAAGTTGGTTGATAAATTGGCAGGGCAGATTCGTACAGAGCTCGGAAATCGTCTCGAGCTGATAGACAAATCCAGATACGAGATGTGCTTTATAGTAGATTTCCCGATGTTCGGAATTAGCGAAGAAACCAATAAAATAGAGTTTACACACAATCCCTTTTCAATGCCCCAGGGTGAAATGGAAGCTTTAGAAAACATGAATCCTTTAGATATAAAGGCTTACCAATATGATATTGTTTGTAACGGGGTTGAGCTTTCATCGGGAGCAGTACGTAATCACAAGCCCGAGGTCATGGTAAAAGCCTTTGAAATTGCAGGCTATAGCAAGAATGAGATAGAGGAGAAATTCTCAGCATTGTATAATGCTTTCCATTATGGAGCTCCTCCCCACGCAGGTATGGCCCCCGGTCTTGACAGAATTGTAATGCTGCTCACAGAGCAGGACAGCATAAGAGAGGTAGTGGCCTTCCCAATGAACAGCAATGCACAGGATTTACTGCTGGGGGCACCGGGTGCTGTTACAGAGCAGCAGCTTAGGGAGGTTCACATAAAGATTAGATAATCAGTAAGGCTTTCATGCCCATGATGCATGCCCTTGCTGAGACTGAACCCGGGAAACCGGAAATCTAAGCTGAATAAGGTTTAAGTAGAAAAGTAAAAAGGGAGGATATCTATATGGATATAAAAGACCTTTTGCAATATGAAAAAATGGTGAAATTTGACCTGCCTGAGTCAGAACGGGAATGGATTATTGAGCAGGCAAATATGCTTGAAAAAAGCTTCGAAGCATTATCAGGCATTGACACAGACAAAACAGAGCCATTGATTTCGCCCATAGAGGTGCAAAATCCACTTAGGGAAGATGTGGCCCATAAAACATTTTCCAGGGATGAAATACTTGCTAATTCGCCTGAGCAATACGATGGCTATTTCCTTGTCCCAAAGACTATTGAATAGGGGGGATGTTTCATTGAAGAATCAATATTATGTTACAAAATACGATGTGAAAGCTGATAATGCCTTTGCATTGGAAGATAATATTATGGTCAAAGACGGGCTTACAACAGCAGGCTCAAAGATGCTCCATAATTATATTTCGCCCATAGATGCAACAGTGGTCAGAAAGCTTCTGGATAAAGGCATGGNGCTTGCAGGTAAAACCAAGCTTGATGAATTCGCTGTAATGGGAGTTTCAGGTGATAATAATGAATTGTCGGGAGTGGTTGGGGCTGTTTTGGACAAAACCTGTAGGATTGCTTTGTGCAACGACGTTTTCGGAAAGGTCCGCAGACAGGCAGCAGAAAATTGCCTGTACTACATTCGTCCCACNTACGGCACTGTGTCCAGATTCGGTCTTGTTCAGACAGTATCCTCAATGGATCAGATAGGCATTGTATGTGGAGATTTGGATGAGGGCATTGAAACCCTGTCTGTAATTGCCGGTCATGATGAAAACGACAGTACTACACAAGGGGACGGTTCTCTTGCGCTGAATTCAAAAGGCCCTTTAAAGGAAGGAAAATATACAATCGGTATTCCTGTAAATGTAATGAATAAGACAGATGAGAAGAGCAAAGAGGCTATTAAGGAGTTGGCGTCCAAATACCATACAGAGGAATTCGAACTTGAACACTTCGAGGTCCTATCACAGGTAATGTATATATTAAGCAGTGCCGAGATCGGCAATAATACTTCACGGTATGACGGAGTAAAATTTGGCTACCGCAGTGAAAACTATGAGGGCCTTAAAGATTTATATACCAATTCAAGAACAGAGGGATTTGGCCTTAATATGAAGCTGACTTCCATTATAGGAGCCATGGTATTGTCCAGTGGAAACTATGAAAAATTCTATTTGAAGGCAATGAAAATCCGCCGTCAGATTAAGGAACAATGCGATGAGCTGTTTAAAGGCTTTGATGCAATAGCTATGCCACTTACACTAGACAGTCAGNATCCCTATGTCAATCTTGCACTATATGCGTTGGCTCCTCTTTGTGGATTGCCCTCATTATCTGTGCCTCTTGGCTCAAATAACGGTGTACAGCTGATTTCTCAAGCCATGAATGAGAACGTATTGTTTGATATTTGTAAAGGAGGCAGGTAAGCATGAAATATGAAGTAGTAATGGGTCTTGAAGTTCATGTTGAGCTTGCAACCGAGTCGAAGCTTTTTTGCTCATGCTCGGCTAAATTTGGATCTGAAGCAAATGAGAATGTATGTCCTTCATGCTCGGGAATGCCTGGATTTGTGCCTGCGCTAAACAAAAGAGCTGTGGAGCTTGGTATAATAGCCGGCTTGGTTACAAATTGTGAGATAACGCCCAGGATTACCTTTGATAAAAAGAATTATTTTTATCCTGATTTACCTACGGGCCATCAGAATACACAATTATATGCGCCTATTTGCAGAAATGGTTATGTTGAAATTGAAACAGAATCAGGCAAGAAGAAAATACGTATAAAACAGATCCATCTTGAAGAGGACGCAGGGAAACTTGTCCACGATTACAGGACAGATGCATCCTTGGTAGACTACAATCGCGCTAGTGTACCTCTTATCGAGATTGTAAGTGAGCCAGATTTTCGTAGTGCTGAAGAGGTTGTGGCATACCTTGAAAAGATTCAATCGCTGTTCACCTTTGCAGATGTTTCTGATTGCAAGATGCAGGAAGGCTCTATGAGATGTGATGTAAATATTTCGGTAAGAGAGGCCGGTTCAAGCGAATTAGGAACACGGACTGAAATGAAGAATCTAAACTCTTTTAAGGCTATTGCACGGGCTATTGAATATGAATCCGAGCGTCAGATCACAGCTGTGGAAACAGGATGCGAGGAAATCGTACAGGAAACAAGACGCTGGGATGATAATATTGGTGAAAGCTATGCAATGCGCGATAAGGAAGATGCAAATGACTATCGCTACTTCCCTAACCCTGATATAATGCCTGTTTACATTAGCGATGAGTGGATTGCCGAAGTAAAAACCACTATTCCAGAGCTTGCCGAAGAAAAGTATAAACGGCTAACTGAGGAGTATGGGTTATCGGATTATGACAGTAAGCTTCTTACAGGAAGCAGGAAAATAGCTGACATATTTGATGGCACTTTAAAATATGTAGATAACCCGAAGGAAGTAGCCAATTGGATTTTAGGGGATCTATCAAGCATCGTGAATGAAGATAATAAACCCTTTGATGAGATAGATATTGATTACGAAAAGCTCGGTAAGCTGATTAAGATGGTTGAAAAGAAGACCGTCAACAGAACTATCGGCAAGAAGATTCTTCAGGAGATATATACGAACAATGTTGATCCTGAAGAATATGCCCGGGAGCATAAGCTTGGTATGATTGCCGATACAGGATTTTTGAAGGATATAGTTAATAAGGTAATCAACGAAAACGAGAAGTCTATTATCGAGTATAAAGAAGGTAACCAAAAGGTTGTGGGTTTCTTCATGGGTAAAATAATGCGTGAGACACAGGGCAAAGCCGATCCTAATACGGTAAGGGAAATCCTTGTGGAAGAGCTTGATAAATATAAGATATAAAAGATTTCGGGGGATTAAATATCCCCCTTTTTTTTACCTTAAATTTCAATGTGTCAAATCTGGTTGCTTGGATAAATTATTACTAATTCTCTAAAAACTATGTCTGTATCAGTAGTTTAATCTGCATAAATANAGGAATAAATCCAATACTAAACATGAAATAAAATTTTCAAAAAGGGTCTTTGAGAGGAGGTAAGATTTTTGAAAGCAACTGGTATTGTACGACGAATTGATGATCTTGGAAGAGTAGTTATTCCAAAGGAAATCAGAAGAACATTGAGGATAAGAGAAGGGGATCCTCTTGAAATCTATACAGACCGGGAAGGGGAAGTAATACTTAAAAAGTATTCTCCCATAGGTGAATTGGGTGATTTTGCCGAGTCTTATGCAGAATCGCTTCATAATACAAGTGGCCATATTATTGCAGTGGCAGACAGAGACTCAATAATAGCTGTATCTGGTGGCTCGAAGAAGGAATTACTTGAAAAATCATTAAGCGAGGATATTGTAAGAGTAATGGAGAATCGCGATATGTTTGTGGCTTCATCTGCTGATTCCCAAAGGATACCGGTTATAACTGAAGAGAAAGGCAGCACCAAGTATACTGGCCAGGTCATTTCTCCAATTATATCCGAGGGAGATGCCATAGGAGCAGTTCTTATGCTTTCAACAGACCCGAACACAAAAATGGGGGATGTTGAGACTAAATTAGTTCAATCTGCGGCAGGATTTCTTGGCCGTCACATGGAGCAATAACAATCCGGAAGTTAGAGGTAAGAGGTTGGAGCCTGTATTCCGACCTCTCACACCTCACATCCAACATCAGACTTTAGACATACTTCGTCAACACACTTCAGATCTCTAACATCCAACGTCCAACTCAAATCTCAATCATCCAACTTCAATTTCAGGCTCCGACTCCACACTGCAGGCTTCAGACATCCAACATCCAACGCCCAACATCTAGCTTCTAGAATCCAACATCCAATATCCAACATTCAACTTCAAACATCCAATCTCTATGGTCCAACCCCCAGTCTCTCGNCACTCTTTTTCGAACATTTGTTTGAATTGAGTGTTTCGCTATTATATAATATAATTGTTAAGCAAATTACCTAAGTCATAATATATCTAAAATCGGAGGCTTATATGGAAATATTGAAAGGCTTGAATAATCAACAATTACAAGCCGTTACTCATACAGAGGGTCCGCTGCTTGTTCTTGCAGGCGCAGGATCGGGGAAGACCAGAGTTTTGACACATAGAATAGCATATTTAATTGAGGAAAAACTGGAGCGTTCATGGAACATCCTTGCCTTTACCTTTACCAACAAAGCCGCAAGAGAAATGAAAGCACGCATGGAAAAGCTTATAGGGCCTGAAGCCAATAATATTTGGGTGGGCACATTCCACGCCATCTGTGTAAGAATTTTGCGCAGAGAAATTGACAGGATCGATTATGATAAAAGCTTTGTAATATATGATTCTGACGACCAGAAAACCTTAATAAAAACTTGTTTAAACCAGCTTAATATAAATGACAAAAACTATCCCCCCCAATCTGTTTTAAATGAAATCAGCAGGGCAAAGGATGAATTGATTGATGCCCAGACCTATATGCTACAAAACCAGGGGGATTACAGAAGAAGCAAGATAGCTGAACTATATACTCTTTATCAAAAAAAGCTTAAGGCAAATAATGCATTGGATTTTGACGATATCATCATGCTTACAAACAAGCTTCTTTCAGAGCATGAAGAGGTATTAGACTACTATTCTAGCAAATTTCGCTATATTCTGGTTGATGAGTATCAGGATACCAATAAAGCTCAGTATGAGCTTATCAAAAAGCTGGCATCCAAACACCGTAACCTCTGTGTTGTGGGGGATGATGACCAGATGATATACAGCTGGAGAGGTGCTGATATCAATAACATTTTAGGATTCGAGAGGGATTTTCCTGAGTGCATGGTAATCAAGCTTGAACAGAATTATCGGTCAACTCAAACTATTCTTAAGGCTGCCAACCATGTTATTAAAAATAATGATGCCAGAAAGGAAAAGGAGCTTTGGACCGACAACAACGAGGGAGCACTGCTAACCAGACACGAAGCATTGGATGAGCGGGATGAAGCCTATTACATTGTAAAAACTATGAAGGCTTTGAGGCAGGGAGGCAGAAAGTATAATGATATGGCCGTTCTGTACAGGATGAATGCCCAATCCCGTGTTATTGAGGATATGCTCATGAAGCAGGGCGTCCCATATAAAATATATGGTGGGCTGAAATTCTACGAAAGAAAAGAGATTAAGGATGTAATTGCATGGCTGAGAATTATTCAGAATGCCAATGATGATGTAAGCCTGAAAAGAATCATAAATGTTCCCAAAAGAGGCGTAGGCAAGACCACTCTGGACAGGATAGAGGGATATTCCCTTAGGGAAGATGTGAGCATGTATAAGATAATTTCCATGGCCTCTAATTATCCTGACCTTTCCAGGACGGTGACCAGCCTTAATGATTTCTTCAGCTTTGTGGAAAAAATGAAGGAATTATCGGCTAATACTGAATTGGTCGAGTTTATAGAATTGCTGATTGACAAAAGCGGTATCGTTAAAGAACTTGAGAAAGATGGAAGCATAGAGAACCAAAGCAGAATAGAAAATATTAAGGAGTTTGTTTCTGTTGCCCGGGAGTTCGAGATAACAACAGAGGAGGAGCCTACTCTAGAGAATTTCCTTGCACATATTTCCTTGGTTGCTGATATAGATGATACTGAGGAGGTCGGTGACAGAATTGTATTGATGACACTCCATTCAGCCAAAGGCCTGGAGTTTCCAATAGTATTTATAGCCGGAATGGAAGAGGGTATTTTCCCAAGCTATAGGTCTATTTCAGAGGAAGCCTCTCTAGAAGAAGAACGTCGTTTGTGTTATGTTGGTATTACAAGGGCTCAGGAGGAGCTTTATATTACAAATGCGAAATGTCGTATGTTGTTTGGAAGCACTTCATATAACAGGGAGTCCCGTTTTATAGGAGAGATTCCGGGTAACCTTATCAATATGAGTGAGGATAGCGTGAAGCAGACCAGAGGAAATACATACGAGAATCGAGGGACAGGCTTCAAGAATTATGGCAAGGTAGTGGACTTGTCAGATCTTAAGGCGAGAATTAAGGAGATTAATCAGCTCACCCCCGGCTCTGAGGTCAGTACCGGTGACAGGGTAATGCATAAAAAATTTGGAGAAGGAATAATCAAAGCAAGAGTCAATGAAGGTGGAGACTACAGACTAGACATAGAGTTTAAAGATTACGGGATGAAACGGCTTATGGAAAGCTATGCAAAATTAAAAAGACTTTAATCATTTTCACAGGAGATTTTTATGTTAAAAGCATTGATTTTTGATATGGATGGGGTAATAATTGACAGTGAACCAATTCATATCGAAGTTAACACCAAGCTATTGCAGGATATGGGTATTACTATTGCCGAAAGCGAGAACTACGAGTTTATCGGGGTTCGCAGCGAGGAAATGTGGGATATTCTGATTAAGCGTTATAACATCCCGGAAACAGTTGAGAGCCTCATGAACAAGCAAAAATCCTATAAAATGCAAAGGTTTATGAACGAGGAACTTGAACCAATTGACGGAATTAAGGATTTGTTGAGAGCGGCAAAACGAAAGGGTTTGAAAATAGCCCTTGCAACCTCATCACCATTGCATTTTGCGAAATTTATATTAAACCGTATCGGGTTAAAGGTGTTTTTTGATAAATTAATTACAGCTGACCATATATCAAGGAGCAAGCCCGATCCCGAAATTTATCTTACGGCTGCTGAACAACTGCGGGTTTTGCCCGAAGAATGTATTGCAATAGAGGATGCTCCCCTTGGAATACAGGCGGCTCAATCTGCAGGAATGAAATGTATAGGCTTTAAAAATCTAAATTCCGGGGACNTGGATATTTCATTTGCTGAATATGTGGTATCATCAATAAAAGAAATAGATTTGGATATAATTCAAAAAACATGGGAGTAATCTATGGATAATCATAACAATCCATTAAATAATTCAAAAAAGAATAATGATGAGCTTAACAACCTGTTGGATGAAATGGATTCATTATTAAGGAGAAATCCTTTGCGAAATGTGTATGACGATCTGTTTACCAGCAGACTTCCAATAATTGATGATAAAAAGGATAATTATTCTGCTGATGCTAGGGATTTTGGTGATTCTGAAGGCGCCCAGTTTGATCCCGGAGACAACCCCTTTTCTGACCAACCCGTTGAGCCCGAAGAGCCTCAGAAGAGCCTTGAGGAGCTCATGGAGGAATTAAACAGCCTTGTGGGCTTAACTAAGGTCAAGGAAGATGTAAAATCCCTTACCAATATGGTAAAGATAATGAAGCTTCGCAAAGAAAGAGGGCTTCCCGAAGTGGAGATGTCCCTTCATCTTGTCTTTACTGGAAATCCGGGAACGGGTAAAACGACTGTGGCAAGGCTGCTTGCCGGGATCTACAGAGAAATCGGCGTTCTTTCAAAGGGGCATCTGGTTGAGGTAGACAGATCAGGACTCGTTGCCAAATATGTTGGTCAAACAGCCCCTCTAGTAATGGAGGTTGTGGAAAGAGCCATGGGAGGGGTCCTGTTTATAGATGAGGCCTATTCCTTAGTTTCACGCCGTGGAGAAAATGACTTCGGGCATGAGGCAGTGGAAACACTCTTAAAAGCGATGGAGGATAACCGTGATGATTTAATTGTCATTGTTGCAGGCTATCCCGACAAGATGGAAGAGTTTTTAGATTCAAATCCTGGGCTCCAATCCAGATTCAATAAATATATTAACTTTGATGACTATTCCCCTGAGGAATTATTAGATATCTTCAGGCTTATGNGCAATAAAAACGGCTACAAAACTACCTCTGAAGCCGAAGAAAAGGTTGAGCAAATGATGGGTTTCCTTCATGAAACCCGTTCGGATAGTTTTGCGAATGCACGTACAGTTCGAAACCTGTTTGAAAAACTTCTGACAATTCAGGCAGACAGACTCGCCCCCTCTGAAACGGTAAGTGACGAGGATCTCGCCACAATCACAGTAGAGGATATGGATAAAATTGATTTAAGCGAGCTCATGCGCTAAACACAGGGGGACGGTTGTTTTGCGTTTTCAGTGACATTTGTCATCACCTCAAAGTGATTCATAACACTTATAATATACGAGTCATTTAGCTATCATTTATGTAGACGGAAATTTGGAGGTAACATAGATGGTAGTAAATGTGAAGAAACTTGTGAAACGATATGATGATTTAATTGCGTTAGATCATCTCTCCTTCTCGGTAAAAGAGGGGGAGGTTTTCGGTCTGTTAGGCCCAAATGGTTCGGGCAAAACTACGGCCATAAATTGTATCCTTTCCCTTCTGAAGTATGATAAAGGCGAGATTGAGATATTCAATAAGCCCATGTCACCGACAGCTTATGACATTAAGCGTGACATCGGTATTGTCATGCAGAATGTGGCTGTTTATGAAGAATTAACAGTTTACGAGAATATAGATTATTTTTGTGGTCTGTATATTAATGATAAGATTCTGAGAAAGGACTACGTGGAGGACGCAATCAAATTCGTGGGCTTGGAGGACTATAAAAAGTTTACTCCCAAAAAGCTGAGCGGGGGATTGTTAAGAAGGCTTAATATCGCATGTGGTATAGCTCATAAGCCTAAATTGATAATTCTTGATGAGCCTACAGTTGCAGTTGATCCCCAAAGCCGGAACAAAATACTGGAGGGTATTGAAGAGATGAACCGGCAAGGGGCAACTGTTATCTATACTTCTCATTATATGGAGGAGGTAGAGCAAATATGCAGCAGAATTCTCATCATTGACAAGGGTAAAGCCGTTGCAACAGGCACAAAGGAAGAGCTCAAGGAAATGATCACACTAGGCGAAAAAATCACAATTGAAGCCTATGGTGTCCCTGAGAAATCAATTAACAGTCTGAGGGATTTACCCAACATTTCATCAGTAGAGTATAAAGAATCAATTCTTAAAATTAAGGCCCTCAAGGGGAAAAATAATCTGGAGAGTGTTCTGGAGTTTATCAAAAACGAGAATATTCAGTTTGCGAATATATATTCTGAGCTCCCTACATTAAATGATGTTTTCCTTGAAATTACCGGCAAGGAATTAAGAGATTAGGGGGGAGTATTATGTTCAGACATATTTTCACATACAGGCTTAAAAGTCTATTAAGAGACAGGACAACTATCTTCTGGACAATAATGTTTCCGATTATCCTAGCGGTGTTTTTTCATCTGGCACTTTCCAATCTTGGAAAAGCGGATTCCTTTGAGCCAATAGACATCGCTGTCATAGACAATGTCCAATACAGGGAAGATCAGAGCTTTTCCATGACTCTGGAGGAGGCGTCAAAGGGCGAAGACAGATTATTCAATCTCAAGGTCGTATCTGAGGATGAAGCAAAAAAGCTCCTTGAAGATGGTGCGATTAAAGGATATATAGAAGCCGGCTCCTCTATAAATCTCGTAATAATGGAATCGGGGCTGAGTCAAAGCATAATTAAAAGCTTTATCGATACCTATACCCAAACAGTATCAGCAGTAAAGACAATAATCAGCAGCAATCCTGAAAAGGCGCAGGAGGTTTTAAACAGCATAGCCCACCGCGAAAACTATATTAAAGAAGTATCGGCTACAGCCTCAGAGCCCGATGTGGTGCTGAACTTTTTCTATTCCTTAATTGCAATGGCATGCTTTTATGGAGGGTTTTTAGGGCTTAGGGTTATTAATGACACACAAGCCGATATCAGTTCTCTGGCTGCAAGAATAAATGTTGCGCCTGTTCACAAAATAAAAACCTTTATTTATAGCATGAGCGCAGCACTATTAATTCATATAGTCGAGACATTTACACTCCTGGCCTTTTTGCGGTATGTTCTGAATATTGACTTCGGCTCAAAAACAGGGTATGTATTATTGACTACAATTTTAGGATCTGTGGCCGGTGTATTTATGGGTGCATTAATCAGTGCCATGGTAAAAAAATCTGAGGCAATGAAGGTTGCAATATTGCTTGCTGTTACTATGGGCGGGTCATTTCTGGCNGGCATGATGGTAGGAGAGATGAAGTATATTGTTGCCCAAAACCTTCCTGCATTATCTTATATAAATCCGATCAATCTTCTTACAGATGCATTATACAGTCTTTATTATTACGACAGNCTCTCCCGATACTTCACCAATATGGCTATATTGGCAGCCTATATTCTGATATTCGGATTGGGGACTCACCTGATAGTTAGGAGGAGAAAATATGCCCGTTTATAAGCTTTGTATAAAAATCTTTAAAAAGAATATATCCACCTTACTTATATATTTTTTCATCTTTTTACTTTTTTCTGCGATTATGGCCACATCGGCTTCAAACACACAGAAAGAGCTGGAGGATTTCTCCTATATAAAGACCGATATTGCATTTATTAATGAGGAAGAGAGTGTCCTGGTGGAAGGGCTAAAGGCTGAGCTATCCAAGGTAGCAAACTTTATCGAGCTTCCTGATGAAACCGAAGCACTGCAGGACGCACTGTTCTTTGGGCGGGTAAAATATATCCTTCGTGTCCCCGAAGGGTTCACCGGAAGTTTTATGGATCGCCAAAATGTAAACCTTGAAAAGACCATAGTTCCGGCTTCGGCAAGCAGTGCCTATATCGATTTACTGGTAAACAAATACCTGAACACGGCTAAAATATATGTGCAGAATATGGAGGGAATTTCCCAGGGGGAGCTTGTTAGGTATTTAGAAAGGGATTTATCTGAAGAAGGTCATGTGGACATTTTGGCAGGCCCTGAAAATTCAGCATCTAGTTATAGCAGCATTTACTTTAATTATATGGTTTATCCTTTGCTCTCAATATTAATTTACGGGATGTCTGCGCTTTTGATCTCCTTTAATAACACTGATATCAAAAAGAGAGTGAATTGTTCACCACTAAGTAATACAGCTATTAATATACAGTTTTCGCTGGCAAATTTGACATATGCTTTTGTGGTTTGGGGTTTAATGGTTGCTTTTTGTCTTCTTGTAGACTCGAATAATATTAATTCCAGCACATTCTACTATGTTCTGAATTCCTTCATCTTTACTATTTGCGGAACTGGCCTNGCCTTTTTGATCGGGAGTCTTGNAAAGGGGACTCAGGCTGTAACTGCGCTTACCAATGTTGTGGTTTTAGGTAGCTGTTTTATAAGTGGTGTCTTTGTCCCGACTGAACTGTTGGGAAGTGTTACCTTAAGGATTGGCAGCTTTACCCCTTCTTACTGGTACGTGAATGCAAATAACCAGATAGCCCGGCTCACACAGTTCAACTTTGATACTTTAAAGCCCGTGTTTTCTGATATGGCGGTGGTCATGCTGTTTGCTGCAGCATTCTTTTCCCTTGCCATGGTTATAAGAAAGGAAAGAAGATACAGTTGAAAACCTTGAACTTCGTTGTACTACACCTGTAAAAATGATAAGATTTACATTGAGCTGAATACTTGGAAACGGAAAAGTAAGTATTAATGAAAAGAGTAGTCGGTTTGTATGACAAATTAATTATTTATTTTTGCTGCCTGGCTGCATACTCTTTTCAGCCGGGCATTGAAGCCAGCATAATTATTATGCTTATCAGCTTCATTGCAGGCTGCCTGTTAAGCTATGCTGATAATTCCAGATTCAAAGCGGTATTGGCTCTATGCTTAATAATCTCAGCAGTAGTAATACCCGGGCTTATTTTCTTTTTGCCGTTGTATGTATTTGATCTAATTCTGGATAAGTATAAATACGCAAGCCTCCTTGCCATCATACCCCTTATTAAATCAGCTATTGAAGGGAAATATCAGACCGCTGTAATAGTATTTGCTATATTTATTCTGTCTATATTAATTGCCAGTCGCTCCGGGCTTATTATAAAGATGAACGGAAACCATAACATGCTTATTGATGCATTGAGGGAAATGTCGTTTAAGCTGGAGAAGCAAAACAGGGATCTTGTAGAAAAACAGGACAGTGAGGCCTATGCCGCTGCACTAAATGAACGAAACCGTATTGCACGAGAAATTCATGATAATGTCGGACATTTGCTCTCCAGCTCGATATTACAGGCAGGAGCGCTTAAGATTCTAAACAAAGATTCGAGAATTGACGAAAATATCAATACCCTGAATGAGACGCTGACCAAAGCCATGAATAGCATACGGAAAAGTGTACATGGACTGTATGACGAGTCAATAGACTTGGACTCCAGCATCAGAGAGATTATTAAAGACTTTAGCTTCTGTGAGATTAATTATAGATATAATATCACAAACAATCCGGATAAAAAACTTAAATATGCCTTCGTGGCCATAATAAAAGAAGCTTTGACAAATATTATCAAGCATTCTGACGCAACAGAGGCCCATGTGATACTNTCAGAGCATCCGGCCCTTTATCAGCTGGTAATCAGGGATAACGGGAATGTTAAGAGCTTTCAGCCTGACCAGGGATTAGGACTTCAAAACATGGCTGACAGAGTGAATTCTCTTAATGGTAATATAAACATAGCAACTGAAAATGGCTTTGAATTATTCATTTCAATTCCAAAGGAGCTGCAAACTTCATGAGAATAGTAATTATTGATGATGATAGACTGGTGGTAGAATCTTTGAAAACCATATTAGAGGCTGATAAGGATATAGAGGTGGTTGCTAAGGGTTATAGCGGGAAAGAAGCTATTGAATTATACCAATCTCTAAATCCTGATGTTTTGCTCATGGATATCAGAATGGAGGGCATGACCGGGCTGCAGGCGGCAGAATCCATTCTTAATGAACATAGTGATGCTAAAATTTTGTTTTTGACCACATTTCAGGATGATGAATATATTATTACGGCCTTTCGTATTGGCGCTAAAGGTTATATTTTGAAACAGGATTTCGCCAGCATCAATGCCGCTGTAAAAGCTGTTTTTATGGGGCAAAGGGTGTTTGGGGACGAAATTATTACAAAAATCCCNAGTCTTATAAACAATCCTAAAACAAGTATTAATTCTTACAATCTGACTGAAAAGGAGATTGAAATCATTTCTAAAGTGGCAAACGGGTTATCGAACAAGGAAATTGCAGAAACCCTATTTCTCAGCGAGGGTACTGTACGCAACTACATAAGCGTAATACTTGAAAAGCTAAACTTGAGAGACAGAACCCAGCTGGCAATTTTTTGGTACAAGAACATGTGATACAGGACACGGAACCGTCCCCTATCTCACTCCTCTCATATTTCGCTATTTCCCGCAATACAGGGAATTTATACTATTTTTGTTGTTCCTCTCATATAATCTAATACTGTACTAAAGAAAAAACGGAGGAACATACATGGAAAGTGTAAGTGTACTTAGGGAGCGAAGGAAACCCTTTGGTAATCTGCTAAGTCAGATTTCGGATGTTAAACTGCCGCAGCTTGCAGCATTCCTATTCGTATTTATTTTTTCGAGGGGCAGCCTGTTTGGTGTGATACGCCCCTTTCCCACGGCATTTTATGTGTCATTAAGCCTAAATGGCGCATCAAGAATAATTTCCATTCTTGTAATCACTCTTGGAAACGCTATCTACACAGATTTCTATGAAACTGTTAGACAATTATTAGTCCTGGTGCTTTTTGAGCTTCTGTCATATGTAGTGTTTGTAACAGGCAGCAAAAAGGAGACTATAAACTCCAGGGCAATACTGATGTCGTTCATAGTAGTCTTTAGCGGGATATTAAGGGGTTTGGTTCAAGGTCTCCAGCTATACGATGTAGTAGTCTCATTACTAAATTCACTGCTTGTACTTACACTGTCTATTACCTTAGCCCCTGCAGCCATAAGTTTTAGTTCAAAAAGAAGCATCAATATTTTTGATAAAAAAACTCTCATTGCAAAGTCGATTTTTCTTAGCATTGTAATTATAAGCTTCTCAAAGGTTCTATTATGGAATTGTCAATTAGCTACTATACTGGCAGGCCTTGCGGTGTTAATCATTGCGGGCAGAAAGGGCAGTGCTATGGGCGCCATGATAGGTGCCGGATTAGGAATTGTTGTAGCCCTGATGGATTTTCCGGGAACCCTTCAGGTGCCGGGGATGTTTGCTTTAGCAGGTGCCGCCGCCGGAATATCAACTAAAAAGCGAAGGACAGGTGGTATGCTATGGCTCCTAGCCATTATAGTCTTTTCTGCTCTTTCAATTTTAGATGGGGTACTAATAGTAAAATACTATGAATCCCTTGCTGCAGGTCTAATCTTTTTGATTATTCCTAATTCACTAGCTGGCTTTTTAGGGGATGAACTGGCAGGAATAAAAAGAGCCGAAAGATCAGAGCATTATGATTTAGGTATTACACATGAGGCTGCCGACAGACTGTTCGTCCTCGGGAAATCTCTTATGAGGGTATCAAGAAGCATTGATGAAGGCTTAATTGATTCTGAGGNTGAAGACAGCTCCACAGTCCGTTGGATAATAGAGGCGGTAGCAGAAAGGGTTTGCAGTAGGTGTAGTATGTGTAACAGATGCTGGAATACATATTTATATAAGACCTATAAAATGGTAGAGGATTCCCTATCTGATTTAAAGGTGGATGAAAGGGGGCGGGTTGAGATACCCCAATGGTTTAGAACTGTATGTAAAAATCCGGATAAGTTCTTCGATTCGTTGAGTATGGCTCACTCAATTTATAAGGCAGATAAGGTCTGGCGTGAAAGATTAAATGAAAGCAGGATGCTTCTTAGTCAGCAATCAGTGGTTATTTCTGCAGGGATAATGAGCCTGGCCCGAAATATGAACAATCTGTCTGACAGGGATACTGAAACAGAATTCAGACTCCTTTGTGCAGCAGAGAGCAAAGGAGTGCCTGTATCGGGATTTCGTTTCCATCATGGCAAAGAATCAAAGCCTTTCTTAGAGGTGGTTTTTGAAGCAAAGAACAAGATTGATGCTGATGATTTAGATGAAATTGTCCGTGAAAATGTTCAGAATAATTTTATTCGGATAGGTGAGTGTAGAAGGGATTTGATGGGTTACTCGGTNATAAAGTATATGAAAAAGCCCAGGTATAAAACAGTTACAGGCGTGGCAAGAGTCAGTAAGGATGAAAGCAGTGTTTCGGGTGACACCTTCGCGTTTTTCATACCGAGCAGTGGATTTCATGTAAGTGCTATCAGTGACGGAACAGGCAGCGGCAGGCAGGCCGAAAAGTATAGCAGGACAGCTATTCAAATTTTAGAAAGTCTTCTTGAAGACGGGATCGACATTAACCTGACTGTAAGATTTATTAATTTATACTTAAATATGCGAGGTAACGAGGATCGCTTAGCCACTCTGGATATCTGTGCGATAGATCTTTATAATGGAGAGGCTTCCTTTTTTAAATATGATGCTTCGCCCTCGGTTGTTAAGAAGAGGCATGAAACTGCGATTATAGAAATGGATGAGTTGAATGACAATCCAAACGCCATAGGTTACTCTCATTATAAATCAATACGAATGACGGGGGGCGATATTCTTATCATGCTCTCAGATGGAGTTTTAGAGGCTTTTTTGGCCAAAAAGGATACTGATAATCTTCAGCAATTCGTTGAAAAACTTGATACTATCAACCCTCAAGTCATGGCAGATGTAATCTTAAATGAGGCTATAGCTAGGTCAGAGTCTATGCATGATGATATGACAGTTTTGGTAACAAAGCTGTGGTAGTAAGACAGGGGACTGTTCTTTGTCCTACTAGGAAATCTGTAATCCCGTCAGTTATTCAAGGTGAAGGAGAAATCTTCGTCTCCTTTACAAGCTGGTGGCTAAGCTTATTAATATTTCCCGCACCCATTGTGATGATTAAATCACCTGAGGAGGCATTCTCAGTTAAGTATTTGATAATATCATCAAATTCAGATATATAGACAGAATTTCCTGTAATCATGTTGATTCTGTCGCTTAACATGCGGGAGTTAATTATGCCGGTATCCTTTTCTCTAGCAGCATAGATATCGGTAACAATTACTGTGTCGGCCTGGGCGAAGGATTTGGAGAAGTCATCCAGAAGCTCATATGTGCGTGTATAGGTATGGGGCTGAAATACACAGAAAAGCTTGTTGGTTGTTAATATCCTTGCAGCGTTTAAACTGGCCTGTATTTCTGTCGGGTGGTGGGCATAGTCGTCCATAACCCTTATTCCATAAAACATTCCCTTATCCTCAAGCCTTCTGTGGGGATTCTTAAATTTCTCCAGCCCTGAAACTATGGAGTTTTTTTGTATACCCAGGCTGTGGCAAGTAGCAATGGCCGCTAGTGCATTTGAAATATTATGCATCCCAGGCACCGGCAGCTTAATATTTGCCCAAAATGCTTTTTTATAGTAAACATCAAGATTTGCGTATCCGTCTTTAAAGGTATACTCACAGGACCAATCGGCGTTTGGAGAGGTGATTCCGAAGGTTGCATATGGTCTTGTCAATACCTTTGACAGGTTTCTGACCTGGGGATCATCAATGTTGAGCACAACTCCGCCTGAAGGCCGTACATTGGAGATAAATGCTTCAAAGGATTTTCGAATATCATCTATATCCTTGAAAAAATCCAAATGGTCTGCATCAATGTTCAGGACAATTGCAATAGAAGGCCTAAAGTGCAGAAAGCTGTTTTTATATTCACAGGCTTCTGCAATAAAGTACTGACTTTCTCCAACCCGGGTATTTCCACCTATTATATCCAAAAGTCCTCCGACATGAATTGTAGGATCTAAGCCTGCCTCTAATGCAATTGAGGAGATCATGGAGGTGGTTGTGGTTTTACCGTGGGTTCCTGAGATTGCAATGCTGTTTTCATATTGGTCCATAATAGCCCCTAAAAGCTCTGAGCGCTCAATTGTGGGAATTCCCTGCCTCTTTGCTTCCATAAGCTCAGGATTATCCTGCGAAATAGCCGCTGTATAAACTACCAGGTCCTGTCCTGAAATATTTGAGGCGCTGTGACCAAGGGAAATAATTGCCCCCATTTCAGACAACATTTTTGTTATTTCAGACTCTGTGCAATCTGAACCAGTGATCTTTACATTCTTGTTCATCAGAATCTCGGCAAGCCCGCTCATGCTTATACCGCCTATTCCTATCATATGAACAGTCATATTATTATCAGATAAATATAATTTGTTGGTTCCCATAATACACTCCCAAGTAATAAATACAGATAAAATTATATATCAAATACAAGCCCTTGTACAAGAATTTGCTTTAGTGATTAATATGTATATAATAATTATAAATTTTTACCTTTAATTTTAAATTTAATACATAATTTGAATAATTGCTCAATTCGTTATAAAATCACATTTTGCAAGGGTCATCATAATGCTTAATGGAAATTTTTAAAAATATTTAATAAAAAAAAGAGGATTTCTGGAAGTTTTGGCGAATTTGTATTATCAGCTATAAAATAAAAACTACTTTTGTTTAACGGAGGGTGGCTGCTAAGATGGAAATTACAGATATTAGAATTCGTAAAGTTGATGCAGAAGGAAAGATGAGAGCTGTAGTATCAGTTACTTTTGACAATGAATTTGTAATTCATGACATCAAAATAATTGAGAGTCAGAGCGGAATGTTTATTGCAATGCCCAGTCGCAAAACCCCGACTGGTGAATTTCGCGATATAGCACATCCTATCAACGCAGATGCTAGACAGAAAGTTCAAAATGCCATATTGGAGAAGTATCAATCAATGTTGGCAGAAGAAGAAGCCGCAGGCGCANTAAGTAACGAATAGGTTTCTAAAATGACATGATATTAGGCACTTCATTATTAAGAAGTGTCTATTTTATTTGATTAAAATATGTATTTTGTCAATTGCATTACTATAATAAAAATGAGAGAATAAACATGTGGCAAAAATAATTACTATTTCCCCAGTAAATATGGGAAATATTTTCAATTTATATTTAGGAGGTTTTGGTGCTCATGCAGGAACTTACAACAATAATCCTCGCATCGAGTAAAGGAGCTGATATGAAATCAGCTAAGCCTTTATACACACATGAGATTTGCGGCCAGGCTATGATATCTTATGTTACAGAGGTTGGATTACGAGCCGGTTCAGGCTCTCTTGTAGTGGCTTTAAATAATAGCAACTATGATATAGAATCACTTTTACCTGATAGCAGCATTATTGTCAACCAAGGCGAAGCAGAATCTGTGGGAAATGCCCTTTCCCTTTTAAGAAGTGATATAGAAAAAAACATTGATGGCACGGTCCTTCTTTTACCCGGGAATTGCCCGGCTATTAAAGATGAAACCATAAAGGCTGCTTATGACTTTCATATTGCTAAGGAAAATATGGTTACTGTATTTTCTACCCCTGAAGGCAGTCTTTCGGATATTTGTTTTATTAATACAAAAGCTATTCTAAAGCTATTTGATTCTGAATTTATAGGGGAGGACATTAATGAGCTATACACCAGTGATATACTGAAGATTTATTTTAAGAAAGGCTTGAAGCTATTTAATTATATTACTTCCCAGCCCGAAGAGCTTATAGTGGTAAATAACAGACAAAGTCTTTGTGAGGCTGAGCAGGTTATTCAAACTCGTATAATTAACAGGCATATGGAAAATGGAGTAACATTTCATTTTCCTGCTACATGTATGATTCATCCTAAAGCTAAAATAGGAATGGACACTGAGATTTATCAGGGCACAGTTATTAAAGGTGAAACCAAAATTGGCACCGGATGTACTATCGGGCCTAATACNATGATTGAGGAAAGCATTTTAGGTAATAATGTTAGNGCGTTAAATGCTGTAATTTTACAATCTCAGGTTGGTGACAGTACAAACATTGGTCCCTTTGCTTACATAAGACCCGGTTCGAAAATTGGAGACCACATTAAAATCGGTGATTTTGTTGAAATAAAGAATTCAGTTATTGGCGATAATTCTAAGGTACCCCATCTTTCTTATATTGGTGATTCTGATATCGGAAAAGGTGTTAATATAGGTTGTGGTTCAATTACAGTAAACTATGATGGCAGACAGAAGCATAGAACCGTTGTTGAAGATGATGCCTTTATTGGATGCAATGTTAACCTTGTTTCGCCGGTAGTAGTTAAACATAATGCATTTGTTGGGGCAGGCTCAACAATTACCAAGGAAGTGCCTGAGTATTCCCTTGCTATAGCCAGGAGTTCTCAGACAATCATAGCAGATTGGGTTAGGAAAAAAGGCTTAGATAAAAAATAGAATAGGAATTTCTTATTGGAGGTTGTTGTATCTTATGAATCTTCACGGTAAGGACATTAAGATTTTTGCTGGGAACTCTAATAGGGAGCTGGCAGATGAGATTGCACTAAAGGTAGGGTTGCCTCTTGGAGAGGCCGTGGTTTCTAGGTTCTCGGACGGAGAAATCGCAATCAGTATTAACGAGGTTGTAAGAGGCTCGGACGTGTTTATTATTCAATCCACCTGCCCGCCAGTAAACGAAAATCTTGTTGAGTTACTAATTTTAATCGATGCGCTGAAACGTGCATCGGCAGGTCGCATAACTGCTGTTATGCCTTATTTCGGTTATGCTAGACAGGACAGGAAGGCAAAGGCCAGGGACCCCATTTCAGCAAAGCTTGTGGCCAATATTTTGACTGTTGCAGGGGCTGATCGTATCCTGACCATGGATTTGCACGCACCGCAACTACAAGGCTTTTTTGATATTCCGGTGGACCATCTGTTAGGAACCCCCATATTGGCACAGTATTTTTACAAGAAGTTTGCAGGGGATATGGATGATTTTGTTGTGGTATCGCCTGATGTGGGAAGCGTGGGAAGATCCAGAAAATTTGCAGAGAGGCTGGATGCTCCTCTGGCCATAATTGATAAAAGAAGACCTAAGGCTAATGTATGCGAGGTTATGAATATTATTGGAGATGTTAAAGGAAGACGGGTTGTGCTTGTTGATGACGTAATTGATACAGCCGGTACCATTGTAAATGCCGCTAATGCTTTACACGATATGGGAGCAAAAGAGGTTTACGCCTGCTGTACCCATGGAGTTCTTTCAGGGCCAGCTATTGACAGAATCCGTACATCTGCAATAAAGGAAATGGTAATGCTTAATACAGTGCCCCTTACCAAGGAGAAGAGCATAAGTAAAATAACTAAACTGTCGGTAGCAGATGTGTTTGCTGAGGCTATCGAAAGAATTTACGGAGATATTTCAATCTCTACAATATTTACACAACAGTAATTGTGTTAGTATAAGAGGTTTTTCTATGTATGTTATTGCTGGNCTGGGAAATATGGGACCAAAGTATGAACGAACCCGACACAACGTCGGGTTTGATGCTGTTGACTATCTGGCAGCACAATATAGAATCAATAGTTTTAAAACGAAGCATAAATCCCTTGTGGCCGAAGGCATTATTCAGGGACANAAGGTTATGCTTGTAAAGCCTCAAACATATATGAACAACAGCGGAGAGGCCATAGGGGAAATACTGTCCTATTATAAGATTCCTTCTCAGAATCTTATTGTAATATATGATGATATAGATCTGGATCCTGGCTATTTGAGGATTAGATCCAAGGGGGGAGCGGGTACTCACAATGGAATGCGCTCTATTTTGAGTCATATCAAAACCGAGGATTTTCCCCGAATACGCATAGGTATAGGCAAAGCCCCTGAAAGAATGGATTTGGCCGCCTATGTCACAAGCAAATTCTCAGATGAGGAGAGGACAAAAATTAATGCTGCTATTGAGAATGTATCCCTTGCAGTGGCAACAATTCTTTGTGCCTCGGTTGAAATAGCAATGAGCAAATATAACGGCCAATAATCAGGAGGACATATTATAAACTTTGTATCCTCCGCGGCCTGATTGTTTAGCCACATACATTGCTTCATCAGCCATCTTTTTAAGTCTTCTTATATCAGTTGAGTGATCAGGACAAAGTGCAACACCGGCACTTACTGTTATGGGCAGAAACAATCCTCCTATTTTATGGGGGCGTGAGAGAGAGGTCATGAGCTTATCAAGATTCCTTGTGGCTTCAGCTTTTCCGGCTTTAGGTAAAAAGACAATAAACTCATCACCAGACAAACGTATTTTTAGTGCCTCCTTTGGAAGAGAATCCATTAAATCCTTAGCAAATCCTTTTAACAAATCATCACCTGCATCGTGACCATAGGAGTCATTTACATTTTTCAGATTATCAACATCCAAAAAGATGAGTGCCCCTTTATTTCCACACACCGATAGAGCCTTTGTGATGCGGTCTGGGAAGGTTCGGCCGCTTAAGCAACCTGTAAGAGGATCACGCTCGATTTCGATTCTTAGCCTTTCATTATCCTTCTGAAGATTAAAGAGCATTAACTGTGCCTTGATAAAGGTCTGCTGACGATGAAGATTCTCATTCTCCAGCGTTTGTGTAATTCCTTTGTAAGCCATAAGGGATTCAATAAGCATTTTTGTATTATTCTTTATTCTGCATATCTCTGCCAGGATAAGGGCTATATTTCTTTTCAGAATTGGATAATCCAGCTTCATAACATAATTGTATGCATACAAAGCTGTGTCAAAGGCAGTGTCATGGGAGCCCATAGCACAGTAAAGCTTGCTTAATTTACTGTAGATTAGTGCTATGTAATAATTATTAGAAACATGCTCGGCAATGGACAAGGCTTTCAGATAATAATCATTGGCCTCGGTTTTATTATTCTGACCGAAGCGGATTTCTCCTAAAATATAATAGCTTTCACATACAATCTGAACATTTTCATTCTTTAATGCAAGCTCTAATGAATTAATTGCATANGATTCGGCCTCGGTAATCTCATTCATGCAATGAAGAGTAAACGCAAGATTTCTATAGACAACGCAGAGCGGAAATTGTGAATCAGGGTTTTTTAAAACTATTTCAAGCAGAGTATACAGATAGCTGAGGGCAGTCTCATAGTCTCCAAGCTCAGCAAGAATACTGCAGATATTATTATATACCCAGCATTCAATTTCGGGATAATTATCAGACTTAGAAATGTCAAGAGCCTGAAGCAGATGCTCTAAGCTTTTTGAAGTAACCCCCAGATTATAATATGCGATACCAAAGAAATTCTCAGTTCTGGCAATACGGACCTTGTCATCGAGGGTAATAGCAATTGAATAGCATATGTCCAGATGTTGTATTGCCTCTTCGTTTTCCCCCTTTGACATCATACAACGGGCTATTCTGAAGTGGCCTTCAAATATTCCTAGGTCATATTGAATAGATGTGGAAAGCTCCAAAGCTTCTTTTGCGCGTTCTAGATTCTCGTCGGTGCTTTGACCGGGATTATCATCACATTCAGCGATTAGTGCATCGACACGGGCCCTCTGATTTTTCATACATTATCACCATATCCTACTAAAGTATTGTATTGCTTTTTGCCTTACATATTAGTTCGTATAATAGTAAACATATGCATGAATTCAAAAATAAGTCTTAAGAAATGACACAAAAAAGATGTCAAACAAGATGCCCACTTTACGCATTGAAAATAATTATATCACATTGGTAAAATAAAATAAATATTAGAGTTGATTTCCCATTATTTTTAGGCATTTCTACAAATCCGCCATTGGCCCAATCTTAATTGATTTTTACANGCCTATAAAGTATAATGGTTATTAAGATTTTGGGAAGAATATATTTCTGAAAATTAACGTAATACATTGTTTTACAGTNTGAAGTGGAGGATGATTATGGAGGACAAGTTCGGGAAAATTGGATTGACATTTGATGATGTGCTTTTAGTGCCGCAATATTCGGATATATTACCTAGGGATATTGATGTTTCGACTTATTTGACCAATGAAATCAGACTTAATATTCCGATAATCAGTTCAGCCATGGATACTGTTACTGAATCACAGCTTGCAATAGCAATAGCCCGTGAGGGTGGAATAGGGATTATTCACAAGAATATGTCAATAGAACAACAGGCGACAGAGGTAGACAAGGTAAAACGATCCGAGCATGGGGTAATTGTAGATCCATTTTTCCTTTCTCCAGATCATATAATCGAAGATGCCAATGAGTTAATGGCAAAATATAAAATTTCAGGTGTACCAATTACAGAGAACGGCAGGTTAGTAGGAATACTGACCAACCGTGACTTAAGATTCTTGACCGATTACAGTCAAAAAATTGGCGATGTAATGACAAAGGATAATCTTGTCACTGCTCCTGTCGGAACAACTCTTACTCAAGCAAAGGAAATATTAAGAAAATATAGAATTGAAAAACTTCCTCTGGTGGACGAAAAGGGCTATTTAAAAGGTCTTATTACCATTAAGGATATTGAAAAAACTATTCAATACCCGAATTCCGCCAAGGATGATGATGGAAGACTTCTTGCAGGGGCTGCAGTCGGAGTCACCGCTAATATGATGGAAAGGGTAGAGGCCCTTGTAAAAGCCAAGGTGGATGTAATTGCCCTTGATTCTGCTCATGGCCATTCAAAAAATATTATTAACGGAGTTGCCGAGATTAAAGGAGCTTATCCCAATCTGCAGATCATTGCAGGAAATGTTGCCACACCAGAGGCAGTAAGATCATTGGCTGAAGCTGGCGCAGATGCCGTTAAGGTTGGAATTGGCCCTGGATCCATTTGCACCACCAGGGTTGTTACCGGAATAGGGGTACCTCAGATTACAGCCATTTACGATTGTTCTCTGGAAGCAAGAAAGCTGAATATTCCAATTGTTGCAGACGGCGGAATAAAATACAGTGGAGATATTCCAAAGGCAATTGCATCCGGTGCTAACACAGTAATGGTAGGTAATCTTCTTGCCGGAACAGAGGAAAGCCCTGGCGAATCAGAGATATATCAGGGCAGACGCTTTAAGGTATACAGAGGAATGGGTTCATTAGCGGCTATGAATAAAGGCAGCAAGGACCGTTACTTCCAGGAGGGTACCACGAAGCTTGTTCCTGAGGGAGTAGAAGGCCGCGTGCCATATAAAGGACCATTATCCGAGATAGTGTTCCAGTTAGTAGAAGGTCTTAAGCATTCAATGGGCTACTGTGGAACTAAAAATATTGATGAGCTTATGAATAATGCAAAGTTTATCAGAACTACCAGCGCAGGCTTAAAGGAAAGCCATCCCCACGATATTTATATTACTAAAGAAGCACCTAACTATAGCGTGCAGCTGTAATAAAAAATTTTTAGTTATCATTATGGCTCGACCAAAGTATTATTGTAGAAGAATAATATTAGGGGAGCCATAATGAATATTGGTCTTCTTTTACCTGTTAAGAAAAAATGGTGGAGGCCTGTCTCACTTAAAACCTATAAAGTAGAAGTATCAGATAGTCTTAGTTTTGTTGTATGTCTGTTTCCGTGCAACCATATCAAAGACTTTTTTCATTTGGGCAATATCAAAAGAAGCAAGGCCAGGGTTGACAGGNTATTTGAAAAACATTCGGCATGGCCTGTTTTAGAGCATCCTGAATTATTTGGATTATATCAGAACGATCTTAGTTTTACTCAAATAGTAATAAGAAAAATAGTGGTCAATCGTTTTTATGAGGTTCTCAAAAGCCTCAGAGGTCTTGGGCACTTAAGCAATATGGAAATACTTATAACGGGATTACCCTGTTATTTGGAGCATGCTATAGAAAAGCTAATCACAAAAGTAAAAACAATTAATATACTAATACCTGAGGGTATGGAAGAGCCCGTTGAGGCAGAGAGAGCTTTTTGGGAAACAGGAATTCCAGTACATATAACTAATGACAAGGATATATTAAAAAGAAACCGGGTTTGGCTAAGGTTTCCCCGTGATCACCATAGCTTTGATGATCTACCCCAGGAGTATAAAGGTACAATAGTTGATTTTGAGGAGCTTAAAATTATTGATACAAGGATAGAAAAAATATACAATATTAATATTGAATTTTCAGAAGTAATAAGGAGAAAACTAGGGCAAAAGTTATTAAGAACATGGAAAAAGGGGGAGCTGGAGGGTTTTGTAATAGCAACCTACGCATGCTTCTATGATATTAACGAGATTGAAGCCTCAATAAGACTTGGGACCAGAATAACCTTTGCATCATGATGTCCCTCTTGACATCCCTAAGGTCCTACTCTATAATACTTTTAATATATCGAATGGTATAAGCTAATTTTGCATTTAAGCAATTAGTTACATTTAAAGGGGAGAAAAGAATGAGCAAAAAGGAAGTCCTTCTCACTTATGAGGGCCTTAAAAAATTAGAGCAAGAGCTTGAATTTCTAAAAGGCGAAAACAGAAAAGAAATTGCAGACAGAATAAAAGCAGCCCTGGCCTTCGGAGATATCTCAGAGAATTCCGAATACGACGAGGCAAAGCTTGAACAGGCTCAAAACGAAAAACGTATTTCTGAATTGGAAAATATGCTTAAGGCCGCTATAATTATCGATGAAGATGAGGTCGATACCGCAGTAGTAAGCTTAGGTGCAAAAGTTAAGATTCGGAATATAAAAGAAAAAGAGGAATTCGACTACCAGATAGTCGGATCAGCAGAAGCTAACCCCATAGCTGGCAAAATATCAAATGAATCTCCTGTCGGNAAAGCTATTTTAGGAAACAAGGTCGGAGACGAAGTGGTTATAGATGCGCCAGGAGGCAAGATAAAGTACAAGATTTTAAGTATCTATAAATAAAGTAAATCTTGTTTGTACTTTTGCTTTAAGGTATAATATTATTTTGGTACCATAGCAGTTTACATAATAATGTAAACTGTTTCTTTTTAGAGAGCTTGGAGGTAAAAATGTCAGAAATAATCAACAATAATCACAATGAGCAAGAAGAGTTAGAATTAAATGAGATATTACAGGTCAGGCGAGACAAGCTTTCTGAGCTTCAACTGTCCGGGAATGACCCTTTTCAGATAGTGAAATATGATGTTACTCATAAAACTGGCGAAATTCTTGCGAACTTTGAAGAGTTTGAAGATAAGCAAGTTTCATTGGCAGGTAGGCTTATGAGTAAACGAGGCATGGGTAAGTCCAGCTTTTGCGATATACAGGATGTAGACGGAAGAATTCAGATTTATGTAAGAATAAATGATGTTGGCGAAGAGCAGTATGAGAGCTTTAAAAAGCTTGATATAGGTGACATAATAGGCGTTACCGGCCGTGTGTTCAAAACAAGGATGGGTGAGATTTCTATTCATGCTGACTCATANACCTTATTATCTAAATCATTGAGACCTCTTCCTGAAAAGTTTCATGGCTTAAAGGATCAGGACACCCGCTATCGTCAACGTTATCTTGATCTAATAGTTAATCNCGATGTGAAGAAAACATTTATTACTAGAAGCCGTATTATAGCTGCTATAAGAAGGTTCCTGGATGCAAGAGGNTTTTTAGAGGTTGAGACTCCCATATTAAACACCATCCCCGGTGGTGCGGCTGCAAGACCTTTTATTACTCACCATAATACTCTTGATATGGAAATGTATCTGCGCATTGCTCCTGAACTTTACCTCAAGCGCTTGNTAGTAGGTGGACTTGATAATGTATATGAGCTTGGCCGCATGTTCAGAAATGAAGGAATGAGTATAAAGCATAACCCTGAATTTACAATGATGGAACTTTACCAGGCATACACCGATTATCATGGAATGATGGAGCTTGCTGAAACACTTATTTCCACTGTTGCCCAAGAGGTTNTCGGTACCATGAAGATAGAGTACCAGGGTCAGCAGGTAGATCTAACCCCGCCCTGGCCACGGATTACAATGATTGATGCAGTAAATGAGCATTCTGGCGTTAACTTTAATGACATCTCCTCGGATGAGGAGGCTATAGAGGCTGCGAAGGCTAAGGGAATGAATATTGAAGGCTCACCGTCAAAGGGTGAGGTGTTGAATATGATGTTTGAAGAGTATGTTGAGGATAAATTGATTCAACCTACNTTTATAATTGATTATCCGGTCGAGATTTCTCCGCTGACAAAGAGAAAGGCTGACAGACCAGAATTGACAGAACGCTTTGAGCTTTTCATAACNGGGCGTGAGTTTGGAAATGCATACTCAGAATTAAATGACCCTATCGACCAAAAGGAACGTTTTGTCGATCAGGTTAAGAAAAGAGAAGCCGGTGATGAAGAAGCAAATATGATGGATGAGGATTTTGTATTAGCTCTTGAGCATGGCCTACCCCCTACAGGAGGTCTCGGTATTGGAATAGACAGACTAATTATGCTGCTTACCGATTCATTCTCCATTAGAGATGTGTTGTTGTTCCCAACGATGAAACCGAAGGAAAGATAGTACCAGCCGTTTACAAGAGATATTCCAAGATCATTCTCGAGGAAGTATTAAAGCTTGAA
>JGI24708J26588_10000135_pt1 | contig 55546 bp, 61 predicted proteins | sample BioPla1DNA2_FD_26588 | JGI IMG/M metagenome (IMG submission 26588) | reverse complement strand
TAGACAACATACATTGTAGCGGAGTTCCAGTGGCTTTAACATACCTTTTGAGTAAAACCTGCTGAGTAAACTTGCGAACTTTAGTGTACTCTATCCAAAAGCGGCTTATAGCGCTGCTTTAATAATTGTCAAAACTATCGTCAAGCGCTTCATCAAAGGAGTTATAACGCTTGTAGCTTTCCTTGTTATTTTTCATCTCCTCGTACTCTGCAAGCGTCTTTTTTGTTTCAGCGTTTGGGATGTCTCGCACTTCATCTATCAAGCTTTGAACATCATCTTCATTTTGTACACCCATTTTTTCAGCTGCTCCGTCAAATGCAATTTGCGCCTTACGCAGCGCGCTAGATGAGGCGTTGTCTATAGTGTATTCGTCTTTTTCGTTCTGCATGAAAAACTCCTTAAATATTTATTACAATAATTTTTACTAAATACAGCAACAACAAATGGCAGGGGTAAAAGGCATAAAAGAAGTATTTCAAATTCAGCCCTCTTTTGCCGTTGTAAAAGTATATTAGCGGTAAAGATAAATACACTGCAAGGAAAAGCGGCGCTTCAAATAAGAAAGAAACAAGCCCTGCAATTATGGTATGTTTTTTGGAATTTCTTGTTATATAGAAAAGTACAATGGGTATTATGCCCGACATACCGTAATCCGCATGTAAAAATTCTGCCAAAATGCAGGCAGCTATAAAGCTAAGCAGCGACAAAGCCTTATTGTGCTTATATTTATCTATAAAATATAAAGCCCCTAAACCGATTAAAAGTGTGAAAAACACATTTTGCGAAGAGTAATCCACAAGCTTACCGCTTGAAAAAGCTAAATCGAAAGGAATTTCTGAAATTAATGCGAATACCCCAAGCCTAATGGCATATTTCTTAATGTTGGAAGTATGTATAAAACCCTCTACCAATAGAAAGCAAAAAAGGGGAAAGGCTATTCTGCCTATGGTTCTTGAAATAAAAAATAATTTGTCGTATATGGTTTCGGGCTTAAATACTAAATTAATTAAAGGAATCCCCTTGGTTACTAAGGGCTGCAAAACCACCGCTCCTATATGGTCTATAAGCATGGTAATAATAGCCACTATTTTAAGTGTAGAACCTGAAAAGCCTTTGAACTTTTTTTCATCTGCTAATGATTTCTGCATACTCCCTCCTTAATCCGCTTATATTCCGGTGGTATTTTAACACAAATAAGGCTAAATACGTTTATAACAAAAGTTTGTAAAATCCATGTTAAATAATATCAAACTCTCCTTTTTCTCTTGCATTTTTATACTTATTTATCGTATGCTATTAGTGATACTATGTTACCTTTAACCCAGCGTTTTCTTGTGCGTCTTTTCTGCTTTGGCTTTGCTTTATTCAGTTAGCATAGGAACCACTATGCCGCCTTCATAAAGCTTTGCCAAACCGAAAAAATCCACTACAATAAAATCGCTGTTCTAAAAGCAACATAGTATCGAAAAGGGAGGGATATAATGGCTTACGATAATAGAGATGAAAACATAAAGGAAACTTACCTTTCAGGCGAAGATATATACAAGGGCGCTATAATGCATGTGCAGAAGTGGGAGGTGGCTCTGCCCGATGGCAGGAAGGCCGCGAGGGAAATAGTGTTGCACCACGGCGCGGCGGCTATAGTGCCAATAGATGAAAGGGGCTATATTACGCTAGTGCGCCAGCACAGGGTGGCTATAGATGAGTTTACTTGGGAGATACCCGCGGGCAAGCTGGACTATGCGGGGGAAGACCCTCTAAGCTGCGCCAAGAGAGAGCTTGAGGAAGAAACAGGCTACAAGGCAGGAAACTGGCTGAAACTAGCACATGTGGTAAGCACGCCCGGCTACTGCACGGAGCGAATATCCTTGTACCTTGCAACGGAGCTTACAAAAAGCGAAGCCCACCTAGATGAAGATGAGTTCCTCTACTGCAAGTCTATCCCCCTAGCTCAGGCGGTTAGCGATGTATTAACCGGCAAAATTATAGACCTTAAAAGCTGCCTTGGCATAATAATGGCGGAGAGAATGCTTAGGGATTTAACCGTGCCCCTTAATGCCCCCGGCTTTTTGGCGGATAGCAGCTACATGCACGGGCGATAATATGCGTGGTAAGTTCAGCCTTGGCATATTTCTGCTTATAATAGCGCTTATAGCTTTAATTGCCTTTGGCATATACGCGTACTACATAGGCGTTCAGCAGGGGGAGATACACAAAAACGCTATAAAGGCTGTAATTAGGTACTATTTAGCGTGATAAAAATACTGCATATATTGCCCTGCTTAAGTACTGATAGGCTTATAATTAGAGCTCCTAAAAGGCGGGATTTTGCAGATATGTTTTTATACTCTAAAAACCCGGAGTGCTCTAGGTACTGCCTATGGTATCCCCACAAAAGCAGGTTGGATAGCTGGTATTTTATATCTATGCTAAAAAGAGAAAACCGCAGGCAAAAAGGGCAGCACTTTGTAATAGTTGTTAAAGACAGCGGAAATATGATAGGCACTATTGGAATTACCAAGTATTCTAAACAGGATTTCTCAGCAGAGATAGGCTATTCTCTATCTCCTGATTATTGGGGGCGGGGCTTTGGTACAGAGGCGCTTAAAAGCATTATATGCTATTCGTTTAATACGCTTAAACTAAAGCGCCTTGTGGCAATATGCGATACGAGAAATATTGCGTCTATAAAATTGCTTGAAAAATGCGGATTTAAAAGAGAGGAGCATATTCCAAAAGGCATGTTGTTAAAAGGCGAATATGTGGATTTATACCAGTACGGGTTTTTAGCTGAAGATTATAATAAGGCGGTGGAGCATGGCTAAAAGGCTATTTGCACCCGAAAAAAAGCGCAGATGGGGGCTTATATTACTGCCCATACTGCTGCTTGTAATAATATTATCTGCGCTATTTATAAATAACGCGCTAAACAGCTACCCTAAGATGAAGCGGCTTATGGTAACTGTGCCATCGCTGCCTAATAAGGCGGAGGGTTTGACATTACTTCACATAAGCGACCTTGACGGCAATATGTACGGCGAAAACCAAGAAAGGCTTATGGTAGAGCTTAAAAACCAAAACTACCACGGAGTATTTGTAACCGGGGATATTACGGATAAAAACGGCTCCGCCAGCGCAATGATAGAAATAAAAAACAATTTACCCAGCGATATACCAGTATTCTATATACCGGGCGATGAAGACCCCTCTGTAATGACGGATAGCGGCTATTCCTCTTGGGTAGGCAGTCTAATAAACGCGGGCTGTATACTTGTAGATAGACCCATTAAATGGGAAGTTAGCGGCACTGTTGTATGGGTGCTGCCCGGCAATCTATTAACTGCCGATATAGAAGCCATGCGCTTTTCAATAGAGCAGTCCGATGTAAGCAGCGATGTTTCGGATTATAATAAGCGCATATATGCGGATATTGACGCAGCTAAAATGGAAATGCTGAATGAGCACATGTACATAGCCATGAGCCACGCCCCCTTTGGCGATGATAATCTAGCTTATTTAAGGGATGAAGGCGAAATGCGTATGCGTAATTTCCCCGGCAGGCTTATGCTTTTACTTTCGGGGCATTTATGTAACGGACAGGCAAGGCTACCGTATTTTGGCGCAATATACGCGCCTAAGACATCGCTTTATGAGGGCGAGGGCTTTTTTAAAAAGGACATACGCTTTTCAGGGCTGTTTACCATGCGGGCAGTGGTGCAGCACATAAGCCCCGGGCTTGGCGATAGCAAAATATACCCCCCTTGGCTGCCTATAAGGCTATTTAATCCCCCCGAAATCACCCTGCTTAAACTAACGCAGGATTATTATTAAGAGGTGTCATATGTATAAGCAGGAATATATCAATAGAGAACTCAGCTGGCTGGACTTTAACTACAGGGTACTTAATGAAAGCCTTAATGACAACAACCCTCTCATGGAAAAGATAAACTTTTTGTCTATTACTTCAAGCAACCTTGATGAGTTTTTCATGGTGCGGGTAGGAAAGCTTACCCGCAAGATAGAGGCGGGCAGAACTAAGCCCGACCCTTCCGGCATGACGCCTGCTGCTCAGCTTGCGGTATCGCTGGATAAGGCTAAAAAGCTTGTAAAAGACCAGTATAAAATATATAGGGATATTATACTCCCCCAGCTTTATGAAAACGGAATACAGCAATTAAAAATAGAGGATATAGACAAGGCGCAGAAAAAATACCTTCGCAAGTACTTTAGACGCCAGATAGTGCCGGTGCTAACCCCAAGGGTGCTAAGCTCTAAATACCCATTCCCATTGCTTGCGGCAAAAAGGCTGTTTATTGCGGCTCTGCTTAAACACAGCAGCGGAGACAGCTTTATAGGGCTTGTGCCGGTTCCCTCCGGCATAAAAAGGTTAGTGCATTTACCCACGACAGACGGCACGGAAAAATTCATACTGCTTGAAGATGTAGTAAAGATGTTCATAGAGGAGCTTTTCCCAAACGCGGAGCTTAAGGCAAGCCTTGTTTTTAGGGTAACGCGCAATACGGATTTCCTTATGGATATAAGGTCGGCAGAAAGCATAATAGAAGAGATGGAGCGCACAATAAAGCGTCGCACTACAGGCAGGCTTGTAAGGCTTGAAATAGAAAAAGGCGCGGATGACAAGCTTAAAGAGCTTATTATTAGCCTTCTTGGCATAAGGCGGGAATATATAATAGAAATAGACGGCGCTATAGATTTAAGGTATATGTCTAGGGAAGTTAGAAAACTGCCCGGCTTTAATGAATTGCGCTATGAGGATTTCAGCCCCAAAACGCAGGATAGGCTAAAAAGCAATGAAAGCATATTCGATATAATTAAACAGGGCGATGTGCTTATGCACCACCCCTATGACGATTATTCTTCTGTAGTACGCTTTGTAAAGGAAGCTGTGGATGACCCTAATGTCCTTGCAATAAAGCAAACCCTATACAGGGTTGCGGGAGCAAAACCCTTTATTGCTGCTCTAGCCCATGCCGCTCAAAAGGGAAAGCAGGTTACCGTGCTTGTTGAAGTTAGAGCTAGGTTTGATGAGGAAAACAATATAAACTGGTGCAGGGCGCTTGAAAAGGCGGGCTGCAATGTAATATACGGAAGTCCCAAGTGGAAAACCCACTCTAAAATCACCCTAGTTGTAAGGCAAGAGGGCGAAAAGCTTATGCAGTATATGCACCTTGGCACAGGCAACTATAACGATGCCACAGCTAGGGGCTATACGGATATAAGCCTGCTTTCATGCGATAAGCAGCTAGCGCGCGACGCTCAGGAATTTTTCAGCATACTTTCAGGCTTTGCAGATACCTTCCCCATGAATGAGCTTGTGGAATCCCCCTACTCTTTAAGGGGTTTATGCACAAAAAACATAAGGCGTGAAAAGGAAAACGCCCTTAAAGGCGGCAAGGGGCTAATAGTGGCTAAAATGAACTCCATTTGCGACCCTAAACTCATAAAAGAGCTATACGCGGCGGCGGACGCAGGCGCATATGTATACCTTATGATTAGGGGAGTATGCTCGCTTAATGTGCCCGCCCACGGAAGGGTTGTAGTGCGCTCTATTGTAGGTAGGTTCCTAGAGCACGCCCGAATATTCGTATTCTATAACGAGGGGCTTAAAAACACATATATATCCTCTGCCGACTGGATGCCAAGGAATTTAGATAAACGCCTTGAGCTTACAATACCCATAAAGGATACTAAAATCGCCGAAAGGCTTCATAATATACTAGCACTTGAATTTATGGATAACGCCCAAGCCTGGCATATGCAAAGCGGAGGCGAATACATAAAACTAAGACCAAACGGCGAAAAAATAAGCTGCCAAGAGGAATTTATGAAGGATACGCCAAGAGAGGCTAGTTTTGATGAGGTGTTTTTGGAAGCTAGGGAGTGATGGGGATTGTTAGAGCTTGCTTTTAATCTATTACAATCCATTTACCAAGCTTACTGGAACCCTCGTATTTAATTAACCCTGCCTTTTTCATTTTTCTTATATGGTAACGCACTCCATCAACGCTTAAATTAAGATTTTCCGCCATTTCTTTAGTGCTTATGTGGGGATTATTAAGTATTATATTGATTATTTCTTCTTGTTTACTGCTAGCTTTAACGGTAGTTTTGGTGGTAGTTTTGGTGGTAGTTTTGGTGGTAGTACTACCAAAGAAATTCAAAGCAAACTCTTTATTTATTTTCATAATTGCATTGGTGTAGTTGTCATGTGGATTATCCGGGTAGAAAACAAGTTCCGGAGAACCGTTTTCTAAAAGAGCATCTTTAGCACGTCTTATTCCTGAGCCATAGGATTCAATTAAATTCAAAGCAAAAAACATATCTTTTAGTTCCTTATTAAGGTACTGTCTTCTATCAAAACTTCTGTCCTTATTTAAGGCTTCTATGGTTACAGGTGGGAGCGGTCTATTATGGTTTACAAAGGAAATTCTATCTTTATAGATATAAATACCAACATACTCGGGATTGTCGTATTCTTTATGCAAAATTGCATTAGTTGCTAATTCTTCAAATGCGGCAAGAGGATAGTTGTATATAATCTTATGTTCTATTTTATCAGGCTCTCTGATGGTATAAGAAGCCATTATATTATCCTCAAAATATTTGTTGACTTGTTTTGCTTGTATCCAAACAGGACCATCAAATTCTTTAGACTCCATCTTGTCCGCTCCGTCTACTTCTTTGATTATTTTAACATAGGCATACGGTATAAATTTGCTAGGCGTTTCGGCAAACATAAGCACAGCAAAATTTTTAGCCCTATATCCGCCATGCTCGCTTTCACTTACAAGACCCATGCTCTTTGCCATGTCCAGTTTGGACATTTCCCTAATATCTTGTTTTGCGCCTGTTTGGGTTAGATATTCTTTCATATATTCGTAACTTAAATCATCTATTGTTGCAGTATCATTTAAGTTAGAGCTAAATGAAAAATTGGCAAACTTCTTAAGCAGCTCAAACTCTTCTATCGGGCTTGGAAGCCTCGTATCCCTGCCAACTCTAATATATCTACCTGCCTTAAGCCTTATTTCTCTTTCTGCCTTATCACTTGTTTGATAAGGACCGTTAGAGCCGCTTTCAACTGCTATAATGATGTAATATCTATCGTCGATTTTATCTGTTATTATACGATAATTGATTCTAGGGTGAATATTTGCCAATAGGGATTTTAATTCATTTTCAACTCCTTCAATCATGGATTCTTTTATTCCTTCAATAGGTCTTTTAGGAATCGCTTTTTCTCCCGTTTCCTTATTATTAACTTCCTCTATACCTATAAGCAACAAGCCTATCTCATCATTCATATAATTATTAGCAAAAGCGCAAGCGGTTTTCAGTATTTTGTCTTTGAATTTTGCGGATTTTTTATACTCAATGAAACTATTCTCTATATTTTTATTTTCAAGAATATTTCGAGCCATTCTTTTAATGTTAGGTATCTGCATAATGTCTCCTTTTTCAAATACTATTAACTACCTTAAAATATTAACACACAAATGGCCTTTATAAAACAACCTACCCCCCAAGCTTATGCCCGCGGTTATTACAATGCCTTAGTATAAGCGGCTTAAAGGAAAGCAAAGAGCCGCAATTTGGGCAGCGGTAGAATATTAGACCTATAATAAAGCTTGCGGCAGCTACAACAACGCCTATAACAAACAGGAAGTTATTTTCCGTACCGTATATAAGCATGAATATGCCGCTTATAATTATTCCGATAATTACACCAAAAAACCTTATCATATTAGCTGTTTTATAGTTCATAATTTACCCCAGCAGTTCACGAGCTACATTTCTCGCATTATTAATACACCCATGATCTATTGCAACACCTTGAGCAAAATCAGGGCTGCCTCCCCCTCTTCCTCCGCACTTCTTTATTATATCCGGCATGGATATATCTATATCCTTACCCCTTGAAAAGGCTATGTTATTTCCGCACTGAAGCAGCGCAACTACATCGTCGTTTTCCGCAAGCAGTATTGCAAGCTGTTTAAGAGAGGTAAACTCATCGGGTAGCTTTTCTGCTATAAGCCTTCCATGTGGCAATATTTCTGCGGAATTTAACAGCTTATCTGCTATAAAATTTACTTCCTTTTTTTGGTAGCTAACAAGCTCTTCCTTAAGGTTTTTTATGTCTTGCTGCAATTTATCCACTGCCTTTGGCAGCGCTTCATGCCCGCAGCTTAATTTTACAGCGGCTTCGCTTGAGGATATATATAAATCCATAAAATACTTAACAGCTCTTTTACCCGCTACGAAGCTAACCCTCATAAATCCCTTTGATGGAGTGGTTGAAAGCACCTTTACAAGCCCTACCTGTCCTGTTGTTGTGGGGTGAGTGCCTGCGCAGGGTACCATTTCAAAATCTCCCGCGGCAACTACCCGTATACCTTCATCTACAGTTGGGGGCTTTCTTAAGGGAAGGGTTTTAATCTCCTCATTGCTTGGGAAAAAGCAGCGTATGGGCGCGTCTGTCTGTATTCTATCATTAAGCAGGGTTTCAAGGTTGTATATTTCATCGTCATTTAGGCGCATTCTGCCGTCCGGCATAAGCACATCTATAGTTGAAATATCCTTTCCAAGGTGCAGCCCTCTAGTTACTCCGCCAAAAAGGTTATATATGCACCCCGCCATTAAATGCTCGCCTGCGTGCTGCTGCATATGGTCAAAACGCCTTTCCCAGTCTATTTCAGCGCTTATATTTTCGCCTGTGGGTATGGGCTCGTTTGTAGTGTGATATATTATGCCATCCTTTTCGTTTACATCTATTACTTCTATCTTTTTGTCGCCGTAATATATATAGCCCGTGTCATAAGGCTGTCCGCCCCCTGTTGGGTAAAAAGCGGTTCTATCAAGCACTACGGCATAGTTTTTATCCTGCTTTTCGCAGCTAATAACCTCTGCCGTAAAATTTTTCATATACACATCTTTATAATAAAGTTTTTCTGTCATAACAACCTCCATGTAGATAGTAGCACCCAAAAGCCCAAACTGCAACACAAGTTAGAGCTTACTCATGTAAACTTCACATAGATTTTACATAAACTTAACATGAAACCGCTCCTATGCACTGTATCATATATATGGAAAGGTTTATTTGAAGGGGGAAAGAGTTATGAAAAAAACCACAAGGAACATGATAATAGCGGTGTTTCTGTTTATATTGGTTTCAAATGTTTTTTCTTATATAAACAAAAAGGACGAGCCTAATGGCACTCAAAACGCAGGGCTTGGAAATGCTACATGGAAAGACGAGCTGTATATAGTTTCAGGCTCTGAAAATAAAGAGCTTGAACCTATACTTGAGCGCTTCAGCAATGAAAACAAAATCAGCCTTCACATGAAGTATCAAGGCAGCGTAGATATAGCTAGAGAACTTGGCAATAAGGAAATAGCCTACGATGCCGTATGGCCAGCTTCAAGCATGTGGATAAGCATAGGCGACACTAATCATGTAGTAAAGCATACGGAATCGGTATCTATTACTCCGGTAGTATTTGGCATAAGGCAGTCGCTTGCGGAAAAACTAGGTTTTACCAAGGGCGATGTTTCCGTAAGGGATATACTAGCAAAAATACGCTCAGGGGAGCTATCGTTCTGCATGACAAGCGCAACGCAGTCTAACTCCGGCTGCTCTGCATATATAGGCTTCCTGTATGCGCTGCTTGGCTCTCCTGAAATGATTACAGAAGAAATGCTTTCATCCCCCCAGCTTGCGGACGATATAAAGGCGCTGCTTGCCGGGGTAGACCGCTCCTCCGGCTCTTCAGAATGGCTTAAAACCCTGTTTTTAGAGGGCGATTTTGACGCAATGGTAAACTATGAATCGCTTATACTTACTACAAATGAAGAGCTGCGTAAACAAGGCAGGGAGGAGCTATACATAGTATATCCCTATGACGGGCTTAGCATTTCAGATGCGCCTCTAGGTTATATAGATAAGGGCGACAGCAAGAAGGAAGAAAACTTCCTTAAGCTTAAAAACTATTTAATGTCCCCCGAAATACAAAAAGAAATACAGAGTTATGGCAGGCGTACGGGCTTTAAAGGCATAGCGGACGAAAACCGCAAACTATGGGAAAAGAACCCCGGCGCTAAGGCGGATATAATTATAAGCCCCATAAGAATGCCTGCTCCCGATACCTTAAAAGCGGCGCTTGGCTTATACCAGACAGAGTTCAGAAAGCCTTCGTTTACCGTGTATGTGCTTGATTATTCAGGCTCTATGTCGGGCAATCCATTAAAGCAGCTAAGGCGCGCCATGAGCGAAATACTATTGCAAGAGAACGCGGCTAAAAACCTGCTGCAAGCTTCCTCAGATGAAAAAAATGCGGTGCTTTTATTCTCAAGCGATATAATTAGCCTAGAATACGCAAGCGGCAATATTGATATAGAAAAGCTTAACAACGCCGTGCAAAAGACGGGCGCAAACGGTGGAACCGCTATGTATGAGGCGCTTAATAAGGCTCTTAGCATAATGAGCGATGTGGATTTATCTTTATACAACCCCGCAATAATACTTATGACAGACGGCGTAGCAAACGGCAGCCTTACATTCTCTGATTTTGAAAAAGCCTATTTATCTTCAGATTTGCCTGTGCCTGTATTTAGTATATCCTTTGGAAATGCGGATGTTGATGAGCTTGGAAGGATAGCAAAGCTTACACAGGCTAGAGTATTTGACGGAGCAAGCGACCTTGTAAGCGCATTCCGCAAGGCTAAGGGCTATAACTAAGGGGGCATATATGAAAGAAAAAACACGCACAACTATTGCTGTAATTGTATCGCTTATAGCCTATTATGTACTGCATAATATGCTATTCTGGAATCCGTTGGTATCAGGCATAATTGCAGTGGTGCTGTACTTTGCGGTATTCCTGCTATTAAAACCCGTGCTTCGCATAGGCGACACAAATGTAGAAAACATAAGGGGCGGGGAAGCCATGCACCGCATGATGAGCGATGCGCATGATGACATGCAGAGCATATATATGGCATCCCAAAAGATAAAGGATAAGGATATCAAGCGGAAGGCGGAAAAACTGCACGAGCTTGGCAGCCGTATACTTAATTACCTAAACGACAACCCCTCGTCCATACCCGAGGCAAGGCGCTTTTTTACATATTATTTAGATACGGGGCAGAATATATTAAACAAATACATGCGCCTTGAAACTTCCAACCCCGGGAGCGCAGAAATTAAGGCATTATCCGAAAAAACATCAAGGGGCATGGATATACTCTACGATGCATTTACAAAACAGTTCAGCCGTCTTATGCGAAACGAGCTTATGGATGTGGAGGCGGATATAAAAATGCTGGAGGAAAGCTTGGAGGGATAGCATGAAAACAAGATATAAGGGTTTAATACTACTGCTGGTGGTAATAATAATATCTTCCGCATACAGCCTGTATAAAAGCAATAAACAGGAAGAAGTATTTATAAAGGGCTATATTGGGGGAGAAAAGATAGGGCTTGTTGAAGACGAGCAGGTAAAAAAGATACTGGATAAAAAATATTCTATAAAGCTTGATTACCGCAAAGCCGGCTCATACGATATGATTAGGGCGGAGCATACCGGCTTTGACTACCTTTGGCCATCAAGCCAAACTGCACTTGATTTGTACGATAAAACCTACGGCAAGCCAAAGCAGAGCGAAATAATATTCAACACCCCCATAGTAATATACAGCCGCAAAATGGTTGTGGAACCGCTTATTAAAGGCGGCTATGTGTACCAAAAAGACGGCGTATACTATATGGATATGGAAAAATTCATGCCCGTGCTTGAAAATGTTACCAAGTGGAAGGATATAGGCGTTAATCTGTACGATACCGTGGTAGTGCATACTACAAACCCGGCTAAATCAAACTCGGGCAATATGTTTACGGGGCTTTTAGCCAATATGCTAAACGGCGGTAGCGTAGTGCAGGATAGCGAGGTAGACTCACTTATCCCCCGCCTTAAAACTATAATAGGTAGGCTTGGCTTTACAGAGAGCAGCTCGGCGGATTTGTTCAGCCAGTTTTTAAAGCTGGGAGTTAGCGCACGCCCCCTCGTTGCGGGCTATGAAAGCCAGCTTATAGAATTTGCCAATACCAGTCCTGATGATTATAATGCCATAAAGGACGATGTGGTAATGATATACCCCGTGCCTACGGTATGGTCCAGCCATGTGTATATAGCGCTATCAGATAACGGCAGGCGGGTAGTTGAAGCTATGATGGATAGCGAAATACAAAAAATCGCCTGGGAAGGGCACGGCTTTAGAACGGGAGTAGTGTCTGACACCTCTAAAATTAAGGTAAGCGGGGTAGCGGAGTCCTTATCTGGCATAATACAGATGCCTTCATCATCTGTTATGCTTAAAATAATTAAAGCTTTGGAGTAATATGGTTAAGGATTTTCGCCCATTTAACGTGGACGAGCAAAAAGAAATAGCGCAAATAGCCAACGGGCTTAATATTGACGAGCCTAATTCTATAATACGCTTTGCTTCAGGCGCTCAAAACAGCATATCGGATTTATCTAACAGACTTCTTCGCAGAATGAATACGGATACAGCGGAAAGAAGCGCAGATATTATAAATGAGCTTCTTAAAATGTTTGATGAACTTGTAGACGCAGGAGCGCCAAAGGGCTTAGCAAGGTTTTTGCCGGGCAGCTATTCAAGGTACGAAAAACGCTTTGACGATATGCAAAATGCCATATTCAGTTTAGCCGGAGAAATGGATATTATGCGCATAGAGCTGCTTAAAGACAATGCCATAATGGAAAAACTGTACGATGAAAACCTTAAGGAACTAAGGCGGCTTGAGATGTACATAGCAGCCGGCGAAGCTGTAATAGATTATTCTAAAAACAAGGAAACGCAAGAAAAAAGCGGGGATATTATGGCGCAAAGCAAAAAATCCGAAAGAGAAATGGCTATATCCCGCCTTGAAAAGAGATTGCATAATTTAAGGCTTTCCCGCACAATAGCCATGCAAATGGCTGTGCAGATAAGCATGTTAAAGGATAATAACTCTAAAATTGCGGAAAAGATAAATATAATACTAACCCAAACCCTGCCCCTTTGGCAAAGGCAAACGGCGCTCGCTTCCGGGCTTGATAAGCAGAAAACAGCGCTTGAAAGCCAAAGGAAGGCTAATATAGCTGCCATGGAGCAGATGAAACAAAAAACTGAGGAAATAAACCTGTTGGCAAAATCCATGCAGGAAAACAAGGGCGATGCCTCTTTTATGGAAGAAGCAAATATTAAGCTTAAACAAGCAGTAGAAGACGCCGCTAAAATACAGGAAAACCTTAGGGAAAGCACAAAAAAGACATCTGATAAAATAGACAACATAAACCAAGATATACAATTATAGCATAAATTGTATTTATTATGTATTAATGTTCGGCTTAGTATTTAAGGCGCAGCTAATATACTGGCAACTTTACGGAATATAGTGTATGCTTCCGCCAGTGTACAAGTACACTGTAAGCAAAATAATCTATAGAGGTGAGGTATTAAATTGGATTTGCTATTTAAGTTGAGCATTGTATTGCTCGTCGGCCTTATAGGCGGAAAATTGGCGAATTTGTTTAAGCTGCCGAATGTATCAGGCTACATTGTGGCAGGGTTGTTGCTTGGCCCTTCTTTTTTAAACCTGTTTACTACTGGGGAGATGTCAGGGCTTGGCATAGTAAATGAAATAGCCCTTGGCGCAATAGCCTTTGGCGTAGGAAGTGAATTTCGCCTTGCAGACATAAAGAAAACGGGAAAAGATGTATTTATTATTACTGTTGCGGAAGTAATAGGCGCATTATTAGTGGTTTTCTTAGTGATGTATGTAATAATGGGGCAGCCTTTTGAGTTTAGCCTAGTTATCGCAAGCATGTCCGCAGCCACGGCTCCCGCTGGTATAATAATGGTAATAAGAGAGCTTAGGGCTCAAGGACCGCTTGTTCGCACAATACTGCCAGTGGTTGCCATAGACGATGCCCTTGGCATAATGGCCTTTGGTATATCCATGTCTATTGCAAGGCTAACAAGCGGAGCTGAAACCTTCTCTCTATTGCAGATAATATGGGCGCCTTTGTACGAAATACTAGGCTCGCTAATACTAGGGGCGATTATTGGCGCTGTGTTTAGCTATGCTTCACATAAGATGAGGGATAGGGATGAAATGCTTTCCCTTATATGGGGCTTTATATTCCTTGGCACCGGAGCGGCGAACTACCTTGGCTTTTCATCGCTGCTAACCTGCATGATGATAGGAGGCATTGCGGTAAATGTACTGCAAAACGCCAACCGCGTATTCAACTTAATAAGCGATTTTACTCCGCCTATAAACCTTCTGTTCTTTACGCTAGCTGGCGCTGCGCTTAATTTAGGCATACTGTCCAAGGTGGGTATACTTGGTGTAAGCTATATTTTAGCCAGAGCTGCCGGCAAAATTATAGGGGCGACTATTGGCGCGAAACAAACGAAAGCGCCAAAGAAAGTAACCAAATATATCGGCATGAGCTTGCTTACGCAGGGCGGTATATCCATAGGTCTATCGATGATAGTTGCAAGGGAGCTTCCTGCGTATAGCGAAGCTATAATAACTGTAATACTGTTCAGCGTTCTTGTGTACGAAATAATGGGTCCCATATTGGCTAAGATTGCCATTCAAAGAGCGGGAGAAGAGAACGGGGCGCTTAGAGCACACGAAAGAAAAATCCCCGCATAATAAGGAGGTAAAAATATGAATGTTCTTTTTATAGTATTAAATGAAGTGCAGTATCTTGATGATATTCTCGACAGCTTTGTAGATATAGGCGTAAAGGGAGCCACCATACTGGACAGCCAAGGCATGGGTTCCGCCATTGCTGGCGGCGGCAGAGGCTCGCAGCCGCTTTTCGGCTCCATACGCTTATTCTTGGACGACGCAAAGCCTTACAACAAGACCATATTCACCGTTATAGACGATGATAAAGTGCTGGCTAAAGCCGTAGAAACCGTATGCAATATACTGGGCGATATAGATAAACCGGGTGTCGGCATGATGTTTACTCTGCCAGTAAACAATGTATACGGCATATAATAGCTATTCTTTAATATAGAGCAAAAGCTTATATGCACTATAAAAACTGCAATGGTAATATACTATATTGCAGTTTTTATTTACCTTTGCGTTACTTACCCTTGCTTTACAAGCCGCGAAAAGCTATATAAAATACATATAAACATTGTAAGCAGTTTAAAGGAGATTTACTATGAAAGAATATATAATAAACCCATGCAGCGGCATTAGAATAGAGGTATTAAAGGGGCAGAAGATAGATATTATAGATATAGAGGGCGGGCAGGTGGTGGATTTTTTTGCTGAAATGAAGGGTGATTCGGCAGAGTTTTTATCCCCGGGAGTTACTATAGACTGCAATGAATCGCTTAGGCTAAATATAGGGGATATTATATATTCAAATAAATATAGACCTATGTTTAGGGTAATATATGACGATGTAGGCGAGCATGATTTAATACACCCCTGCTGTAGAAAAGAGATGTTCGACTTTTTTTATAATAACGGTAAAAATCATTCAAACTGTCTGGATAATATAAATAATGCGCTTGCAACTTCGCACCCTATTATTACGCCTGTAAACTTATTTATGTATACAAAAATAAATACGGATGGCAGCATAGAGGTGCTGGCTCCACTATCTAAAGCGGGGGATAAAATAACACTTGAAGCTCTAGAGGATATTACTCTTGGCATAGCAGCATGCAGCGTGTCTGAAAGCGATTGTAACAGCGGGGTATGTACTGCTATTAAGGTAATACTATATTAGGCATACGGAGAGCAGTATGGCAAAAATAAGCAAAAGAAAAAAAGTATTTATAATAATATTGGCGGTTTTACTATGTATAGCTCTAGTTTTAGGCGGTTTAGCGCTATATGGTAGATATAATATGCGCAAAATACCGCATTTAAGCTTTATGGATACGCTTGAGTATACAACAAAGGGTAATAGCGAAGCAAAAATCACCGTAGGCATAATAAAAGACGGAAAGCCATCATACAAGGTTTATGGTGAAAACGCACAGGAACTACCCGCCAAATTACATACATACGAAATAGGCTCCGTAACTAAAACTCTCACAGCGGCTATAGTAAATAGTGCCATTACAGAAGGCAAAATAAGTATAGACTCTACAATAGATACATACCTATCCTTACCTAAAAACAAACAGTACCCCACTATAAAGGAGCTGCTAACGCATACTTCAGGCTATAAGGGCTATTATTTTGAAAGCCCCATGATTATGAACTTCCTAAAAGGCAGGAATGACTATTACGGCATAACAAAGGATATGGCGCTAAAAAGAGTGAGCAGCCTTAATATGGATAAGCCCAGCTACGGTTTTAAGTACTCTAACTTTGGCTATGCTGTACTGGGCTTGCTGCTTGAAAATGTTTATAATACGGATTATAAAAGCCTTTTTAACAGCTTCGTGCAGCAGGATTTAGGGCTTACTTATACAGGGCTATTGCGTACAGAGGGCGATCTTGGCAAATACTGGGAATGGCAAGAGGGCGATGCTTATATACCCGCAGGCTCCGGCATAGTATCAAATATAGAGGATATGCTTAAATATGCGGATATGCTTTTGAATAGAAACCCGCATATATCCGCCTGCCTAAATAGCCTAGCAAAGGTTGAAACAAATAACGCAAAATACAAGTTGTTGGATATAAATATAGATGAAATGGGTATGGGATGGGCAATAGATAGTAGTAACGGCATAATGTGGCACAGCGGCGGCACGGGAAACTATAATTCTTACATAGGTATAAGCCTAGGGACAGGCAATGCGGTTGTAATACTATCTAACCTTGCCCCAAGCTACCGCATACCCGCAACTGTTATGGGCGTAAAGCTGCTTAAAGAGTTGAATAGCTCTATATAAATTCTTAAAGTTTGGCATTGTGTATACAAGTTAAAAAGAGTATATTATTCACACTGCCTTTGGCAGCAAATAGTAATCCGCATATGTATTAGAGGTGAAACATGGCAAGGGCGAAATATCAGGTGCTAATAATACCTTTTCACATAGCAAATGATAAGGTGAGTTATTGCGTTTTCCATAGAAGCGATAGGGATGTATGGCAATTTATATCCGGCGGCGGAGAGGAAGAGGACGAAAGTATAATGTTTTCCGCTAAGCGGGAGTCATATGAAGAAGCGAAAATAGATGTTAATAACAAATTTTTTCCTCTTGATTCTATGTGCAGCATACCAACTCATTGCGTTAAGGAAGCAAGTAAAATCTGGGGTGAGGATTGGCTTGTAATTCCTGAGTACTCTTTCGCTGTAAAGCTGGATTCTTTAAAAATCCATTTGTCTGATGAGCATACGGAATATACATGGGTTGACTATGATACTGCGGTAAAAATGCTAACACACGATAGCAATAAAACCGCACTGTGGGAACTTAATAGTAAAATCAAATTAGGGAAAATATGTTAATAATAATTGTAATACTTATCTCAGTTTAAAACAGCGCATAGATTGTAGCGAATTTTTTGATTTGGCGAAGCTTGGCGAAGGAAACATAGTGGCGCTATGTTGACTGAGCAAAGCAAAGACAAATCGGAAAAGGCGCGCAAGATAAAGCTGATTTAGGCTGAGATTAGTATAATGAAGGATTAAAAAATGAATGTACCTATAGATATTACAGGCGTTGAGCTTGAAACAGAAAATATTATACTAAGACCCTTTAAGGAAACAGACCTTGAAGACCTTAATGAATACGCCAAAGTTCCCGGCGTTGGGGAAATGGCGGGCTGGGCTCATCATAAATCCATGGAAGAATCAAAAGAAGTGCTTGATATGTTTATTAATGGCAAAAAGACCTTTGCTGTTGTATACAAGGAATCCGGCAAGGTAATAGGCTCAATAGGTATAGAGCGCTATAATGAGGATTACGCAGGCGAAATGTATAAGCCCCTTAAATGCAGAGAAATAGGCTATGCGCTAAGTCGCGATTATTGGGGCAGAGGCATAATGCCTGAGGCGGCTTCTAAGGTAATAAGTTATTGTTTTGAAACTCTTAACCTTGACGCGGTATTTTGCGGGTACTTTAAGAGAAATAATCAATCAAGGCGTGTAAACGAAAAACTGGGCTTTAAATATGTATGCGATAGGGAATATACAACAAGGTACGGTACCGAGGAAGTTTCTGTTTTTACTGTTATACATAAAGAGGATTGGGTTAATAAATTCAGCTAAATCGCAAATTGTGTAGATGACAAAAAAGAGTTATATTATGTATACTGCTCTATGCAGCAAATGGAGGATAATATGCTTATAGATAGTTTTGAATTTAAGCTTAAAGACGGCAGAATTGCAACGGTTCGCAGCCCTAAAGAAGAGGATAGCCAAGCCATGCTGGATTATCTGTATAAAGCAGCCGGTGAAACTGAATTTATTATGAGATATCCAGAAGAATGGGACGGGTTTACTGTAGAAGATGAAAAAGCTGTTATTGAGAGGATAAATAATTCAGATAATCAAGCAATGCTTGCGTGCTTTGTAGATGGTAAGGTTGCGGGAAACTGTAATATTTCGTGGGGTAGATATATTAAAACAAGGCATCGCGCAAGCGTCGCAATTGCCCTGTTGCAGGAATACTGGAACCAAGGAATAGGAACAAGATTATTTAAGGAATTAATACAAATAGCCGAAAACAATAAATATATTACTCAAATAGAGCTTGGTTTCATAGAAGGAAATACAAGAGCCAGAGCTCTATACGAAAAAATGGGCTTTAGAATTATGTCTGCAAATGTAAACGCCTTTCGCTTTAAAGACGGAAAATTGCGTAATGAATATATTATGATTAGAGATATTAAACGCTAGGTTGGTATTTCCTTAAGTATAAGCGCATAACTTATCCCCCTAAAGGATTTCACATATATTTCAAGTGGATTTTACACAAATATGCCATATTGTAAGTAGAAAAAGGAGGGGGAATCTATGTATAAGAAAAACACTTCAATAATAATTATGTGCGCAATTATCGCTCTTATTTTTACAGCAAGCATGGCGGAGGGTAACTATCCTCGTTTTGTTTCTCCAAAGGAAGATATAAACATACTTGCGGTTATAAATCCAACCGCAAGCTACAACTTTACCGTGCATAATTCGCCAGCGGTCGCAAGCCAAAGCTATATAGAAGCAAACCCAAGCGAATACATAGGCCTTGATAGCGATATAAGCACAAAACCTTTGCTGGGCTCACAGTTTTTGAATTTAGAGCTTACAGTGTTGGGTGTTTTTGATGGCGATACCGCGCTATTATCCAGCGAAGAATTTCTGTTTGCCAAAAGGGGCGAAAACATAAGGCCGCTTACGTTTAACATAGAAAAGAGCGGCGCAAGCTACGATGCCGAGGATTTTTACCACACATCCCCCATATCAAAGCTTATGGGCGTGGAGGGCATAGTATTCTCCCCGGACGGTCGCTATATGCTTATGCCAAATTGCATGGACGAGCTGCAATTTTTGCCTAAAAGACCTCTAATGCTTATGGACGGGGAAAAGGGCGAGATATACGCGATAAGAAGCTATGACGATACCCCTATGCTCACTAATTACTTCCAAGCCGCTTTCAGCCCCGATGGCGCCTATGTATACTACACCGAAATGGTAGAAAAAACCCTTAGGTTCTGCCGCTATAATATAGAAAACGGCACAACCGAAACCCTGCTTGATACAGGCGAAAGGCTCACCGGCTGGCCAGGCATGGAAATGAGTGAAGACTGCGTAATTCGCTGCTATATAGGCGATGGCATAAAAACAAACTACCTTGCCACATTCACCCCTGAAAACGGCAATTACAGCTTTAGTAAAGAGGAATTGCCCAGTACAATAGACTTAAACATACTCACAGGCAAACCTTAAGCCTGTTTTATATATTTCCCTGCTATACAGCGGGGATTTTGTGTTGTATACAGCAACAAAAAAGGATATATTATGCAATATAGGGGTTAGTAATAATATTAATGGGGGTGAATAGCATGGCGTTTGATTTTAAGAAAGAGTACAAAGAGTACTATATGCCAAAGAACAAGCCGCAAATTGTGGATGTTCCAAAGGCAAATTATATTGCGGTTCGCGGCAAGGGCGACCCTAACGAAGAAGGCGGAGCTTATCAGCAGGCTGTTGGTATATTATACTCAGTAGCGTATACGCTTAAAATGAGCTACAAAACGGATTACAAAATCGAAGGCTTTTTTGAATATGTAGTCCCGCCGCTTGAGGGCTTCTGGTGGCAGGATGATGTTATAGGCGTAGATTATTCTGATAAGTCTACATTTAACTGGATTTCCGTTATAAGGCTTCCTGATTTTATAACTGAGGAAAATTTCGTGTGGGCGGTAGAAACCGCGTCAAAAAAGAAGAATATGGACTGTTCATCAGCAGTATTTTTAACTATAGACGAAGGTTTATGTGTTCAAATGATGCATATAGGCCCATATGATGATGAGCCTGCGTCTGTCGCGATTATGAACGCGTTTTTAAAAGAGAATGGTTACGCAACAGATATAAATGAAAACAGATTACACCATGAAATTTACCTGTCAGACCCAAGAAAAACCGCGCCTGAAAAACTAAAAACTGTTATAAGACAACCAATAAGAAAACTTTAGCAAATTTAATGAGGGCTATTGTGGATATAGAACTTGTACTAGTAAATGAAAGTTTAAAAGAAAAAGCGCTTAGCCTTATAGAGGCTTTTTGGCTTTGCCATAATAACGAAGTACAAAATGCAGATGAAACAATGGAAGACTATAATAGCTGGACAGCTTCGGGGCATTTGTTTTATTTAATAAAACTGGTTGATAAATACATAGGCTTCGCGCATTTAGCAAGCAGAGGAGCTCAAATAGATTGGCTTGAGGATTTGTTTATATTGCCCGAATACCAGCGCCGTGGCTTTGGGAGCCAAGCGGTTACTATGCTAGAAACCCAAGTAAAACAGTATTCAGAATCTCTGTACATTGAAGTTGCGGCGAGGAATTTACCCGCTATAAAGCTATACAGAAAACTGGGCTATGACTGCCTAAACACAATAACCATAAGAAAGGATTTTGATAAGGATAAGTACAATGTAAAAAGCCAAGAAACTATTGCTGGTATGGATTTTGTAATTAAAGATAATTGTTGAGAGGTGGTAAGGGGCTTTTATGGCTAATGTGTTTGGCTTAATTGTGGAAATACTGCTTATTGTACTAATTTTATGGTGTATAAATTTTATGTCCGTTTTGGTACATGAGCTTGGGCACGCCTTGGCTTATATTTTAGCGGTAAAAGATAATAACTGGTCAATTGAAATAGGTACGGGCAAAAAGCTAATAGAAACAAGCAGGTTTCGTATACATACAAAAGTTTTTTCCGGTTATTTTACTCCTAAAATTACAGAATACAGCTCAAATAAAAAGGCTATAATTATGTTATTGGGCGGACCTATAGCGTCATTAATTGCATCGCTTATACTGTTTATAATATTATTTTCAGTAGATATTGAGGCGCAGAGCTTAATAAGCCCATCGGCAGCAAGTTTCATGCTGTACTACGCACTTATATACAATGCAGTGCTTTTTATTGTATCAAGCCTGCCAACGGAAAAAAGCATATTGAAAGGCTATGTAAGCGATGGATATAAAATACGCAGGATATTATCAGAATAATATATTGAAATTTCAGGTGTTTATGTGGGATTATAATCCAAAAATCGAAAGCGAAAAAGCCTTTGTACACTGTATATTTGCCTATTGTTACTAAGGGTAACGCGTTTGTTACAGCAAGTTCCTTGCTTGTTATTATTTGAGGGTTGTACTATGAGCTCATAAAAACTATGTGGAGGTGCAATATGACTTTTGGAGAAAAATTAAAACAGGCGAGGCAGAACGCAAAAATGTCTCAGGAGGAACTTGCGGCTAAGGTGTTTGTATCAAGGTCAGCGATAGCAAAATGGGAAACTAATAGAGGTATGCCGGATTTAGAAAACCTTAAAGCGATATCATTTGCATTAAATGTAAGCATAGACTACCTGCTTGATGATGGTAGCACTCTGGACTTATCTGTAATTAGAGAAGCAATAGACATATCCCAATACGGAAAAGGCAGAAAAAAGGCAATAAAAGACAGGATTATCCTTGAAAAATATCCGAATGCGGAGATTAGAACATTGATAGCAACAGAAAAACTTACAAAAGGGGAAAAAATTACGGATTTCATTGCATGGCTTGTATCGCCGCTAACAAATATAATTCCTATTGCAAAGAGTTTTGACAATGTAGATAATGAGTTTTATTTGGTAAACGATGGACAAAAACAGTATTTGGTTAAAATCACAAGTGAATTTATGGAATCCCGCGAGCTAAGCACACGCATAACGGAAAAGAAATTTGAAATGGGCAATTATAAGTTTATATGTGGTACTATAGTTAAGGCGTAAATATTGTATATGATAACAAAAAAGAGTATATTGTGTTGCACTGCTTAAGCTATGGAGGTATTTATGGTACTTGTAACAAAAAGGCTTATACTCCGCCCGTGGCAGGAGTCGGATGCGGAAAGTTTATTTAAATACGCAAGCTCTCCTAAGATAGGTCCTTCTGCGGGTTGGCCTGTACATACAAGCGTTGAAAACAGCCTTGATGTCATACGGAATGTATTTTCATCGCCCGAAAACTATGCAATTGTTCTAAAAGAAAGCGGCTGCGCTGTAGGCAGCATATGTATAAAAATCGGTAAAAAAAGCAATATCAGTTTGCCGGATACGGAAGGGGAGCTAGGTTTTTGGCTTGGCGTTCCCTATTGGGGGCAGGGGCTCATTCCCGAGGCTGTAAATGAAATACTTCGCTATGCTTTTGAGGAATTAAATCTTAAAAAAATGTGGTGCGCTTATTTTGACGGCAATATACAGTCAAAGAGAGTGCAGGAAAAATGCGGGTTTCAGTATCAATATACATTGGAAAATGTACCATGCTCCCAGCTAAATCAGTTAAGAACAAAGCATATAAACTGCCTTACGAAAGAGCAATGGCTGGAAAGGCAAAATTAGCATTGCGTGGAGAAAAATGACTAATAAGTACAAAATAAGCTTTGATATACGGGCGCTGCTGCTGTTCCTAATAATTATGCTGCCTAATTTTATATGGTATGCCTTTCCCGCGCCTAATGACATATTAAGGGCGGATTCTGTAACTCAAACCATAGATTCTATAACTTCCATATTGCAGGTACTTATGATTATAGCCCTGTGTGTGCTTATAAACACAGAAAGCAAAAAGCTAAGCGCAACTCCTCTTATTATAGGTACAGGGCTATGCTGCTTACTGTATTATATAAGCTGGCTTGCGTACTATAACGGCTTTGTAGGTGTGTTTGTTATATTAGGTTTAACTCTTCCCCCAAGCATTGCATTTCTGCTATACGCCATAGATAGAAAAAACCTTTTCGCAAGCTTACTGTCTATACTTTTTACTGTTGGTCATACAATATACGCAGTGGTAAATTTCATACTTTGAAAAGCGCATAAAGTCGGGTAAAAAAGCGATGGCAAAACAAAAATAATAGGCGTATAATATAGCTGTGAAGAGTAAAGGGCAAAAGGCAACTAAACCCGACTGGGGGAGGCGAATAAAAACGCATGAAGACGCCAATACTTGAAACACAGCGATTACTCTTACGACCTATGACTGTACAGGACGCTGAAAAGGCATTTGCAAACTGGACTCACGACCCCGATGTTGCAAAATTCATGTGCTGGAAAATGCACCAAAATGTGGAGGATACACGGCAGTGGCTCCTCAGCGAAGAAGCCGCCCTAGATAGCGATTTTATCTATCATTGGGGCTTTGTTTTAAAAGAAACGGGAGAGCTTATAGGCTCCGCAGGTCTTAGCTTCAGAGAGGAAAAGGGCATTTACGAACTTGCCTACAACCTTATGAAGAAATACTGGAACAAGGGTCTTGCCACCGAAGCTTCCCAAGCCATAATTGAATTTGGCAAAACTACTCTGCACCAAACCGCTTTTTTCGGCTGTCACGTTAAAGACAACCCCGCTTCCGGAACCGTGCTCACAAAGGTGGGTTTCCACTATGAGCACGATGGGGAATACTACTGTGACAATCAGGAACGCAACCTCGAAACGAAAGAGTATATACTTAAGGTTGATAATAAGGAATAGAAGCATGTAATACTCATCTCAGCCTAAATCAGCTTTATCTTGCGCGCCTTTTCCGATTTGTCTTTGATTTGCTCAGTCGATATAGCGCCGCTATGTTTCCTTCGCAAAGCTGTGCCAAATCAAAAAATTCGCTACAATCTATACGCTGCTTTAAACTGAGATAAGTATAAATGAAACAGCTAACCTAAATGGGAAGGGTTGTTTTTTTACATACAATAAGGCGATAGCGCATACTGTAGAAAAACGGAGTTGACAATAGTATAATATATACGGGAAAAGCACTTGAGGAGGTGCAAAAAAATGGTTATTTTAGAAGGCTTGGTAATTTCTTTTTGGCTTCTTATTGTATGCGTTGTAGGCATAGCAAATGGACCGATAGGCTGAGATAAGTTTAACAATGTTTTGTATGCATGAAAAATCACTGGAAATCTTGATAGGGGAAATTTTACATATATAAAGAACGATGTGGTTTTATGTTGCCTGCTATAATAGAAATTATATCAACAAACTATGCGTAAAACTTTTGAAAAATAAAAGTTTTGCGTATACCATGGATGAGTAATAAGAATATCTTAAACTATGTTGCCTTTAACCCGGCGTTTTCTCGTGCGTATTTTCCGCTTTTGCAAGCCCCATAGGTTCACCAGGCTTATTCACAACGCTTTGCAAAACAGAAAAAACCGCTACAATAAAACCGCTATTCCAAAAAGCAACAGAGTATAAAAACATTCACGGAGGTGAAAATATGCTTATTTTAGAAGGCTTGCTAATGTCTTTCTGGCTTCTTATTGTATGCGTTGTAGGCATAGCAAACGGTCCCGTAGGCTTAGTTGTTTTATTTGAGCAGGATGTAAAAGACAGAGTAATAGAATTAGGGCTTATAACAAAAGAAAAAATGAAGAAAAACGCAGTTATTACGGCACTTGCGTTGTTTATTCCTACTTTGATAGGCGTTCCTTTGCTTGTGTATTTTGTTAATGGCGCAAGAGGTTTTAGAGATGGCTTTACACAGATGGCAATAATATATTTGATTATGAATCTATTTGATAGATTTTTTATAGACTGGTATTGGGTAGGTCATACAAAAGCGTGGGATATAGAAGGCACAGAGGACTTAAAACCCTACATTCCAAAGAAGGCGTTTATAAGAAAATGGCTTGGTACTATAGTGGTATTTCCAATATTATCAGCTATAATAGCATATATATTTCAATTGTTTGGTATGTAGATTAATATTAATACCCCTTGGCTTTAAGCGATATGGATTTTAGTATAAGCTATGCCTGTCTATTTGCACCTTCAAGTCGCTTTCAAGAAATAAAAAAATTGCAAATCTTGAAAGTGAAGGGTATAATACTTTCAAGATATAAAAATTTTTATGTTCTTGAAAGTGAGGTTAAAATTATGAAACTAATAGAACGCCCTCAATACCTAAATAGGTTAAAAGGGCTTAAGGGCACTCCCGACATTAAGATTATTACAGGTATACGCAGAGCGGGAAAATCCGAGCTTATGAGGGCATTTGCTAACTATATTAAGGAAACAGCTCCAAATACAAATCTAATTCAGATTGATTATGGCGATTTAAGCTATGATAATATAAAAGACTATAAAAGCCTTTTTGAATATGTTGAAAAAAATTATAAGCCTGATATTCAAAATGTGTTAATGATTGATGAAGTGCAGCTTTGTGATAAGTTTGAAATTGCAATTAATAGTTTTCATAACAGCAGAAAATATGATATCTATTTAACCGGTTCCAATGCTTTTTTGCTAAGCTCTGATTTATCCACATTATTTACCGGAAGATTTATAGAAATCCCCATATTTCCGTTTTCATTTGAAGAGTATTGTAATTATTTTGATATAAAGAATAGTTATTCCAATCATCTTGAAGGCTACTTAAAAAAGGGGGGATTGGCGGGTTCATATCTATATAAAAATGAAGAAGATGCTGCTGCATATATTAAAGATGTCTATACTTCATTGGTTAAAAGAGATTTGATTGACAGGTACAATATACAAGAAGTTGCTCTTTTAGATACATTAACCGAATTTTTAATGGATAACATTTCAAATATTACTACGGCTAACAATATTGCAAATATATTAAACAAAAATAAATCCAAAACGAACCATGTAACAATAGGCAATTACATTAAATATTTATGCAATGCCTTTATGTTCTATAAGGTAAAAAGGTATGACATAAGAGGGAAAAAATATTTGGAAATAAACGATAAGTACTATTTATCCGACTTGTCATTTCGCTACTCCATTCTGGGAGTCAGGAATATGGATTACGGAAGAGCTTACGAAAACATCGTGGCAATTGAATTACTTAGAAGAGGATATGAAATTTATGTGGGAAAGCTTTATCAGAAAGAAATAGATTTTGTAGCCATGAAAGGGAGTGAAAAAATCTATATACAGGTATCAGACGATATAAGCAGGGCGCAAACGGTGCAAAGAGAGCTTTCCCCCTTGCTTTCCATAAAGGATGCCTATCCTAAAATACTGTTGGCAAACACAAAACATACTATGACAACAATGGAGGGAGTAAAGGTATTTGATATAGCAATGTGGCTGCTTGGCTATGAGAGCTAACTAATATTAAAAGGGAAGGTAAAAAATAAGCTGATACTCTGTTGCCATTAATACAGCGTTTTCTTATGCGTATTTTCCGCTTTTGCCTTAAAAGTAAAAGCTTTGCATAAAAAATACTGCTATGCTTGTGGAAAAACGGGTTAAAGAGTAGTATGATATATATGAAAACAGAAGGGGAAGTTATAATTTGTGGGGAGGGTAATATGAAAATAGAGCATATTGCAATATATGTAAATGATTTGGAAGGAGCGAGAAGTTTTTTTATCAATTATTTTGATGGAATATCCAATGAATGTTATCATAACAAAGCCACAGGTTTCAAATCTTACTTCATAAGCTTTGAAAGCGGCGCAAGGCTGGAGATTATGAATAAGCCCAATTTGGTTGATTATGAAAAGCCGCTTAACCGTACAGGCTATGCCCATATAGCCATTTCGGTTGGAAGCAAGGAAAAGGTTGACGAGCTTACAGAGAAACTTAAAAGCGACGGATATGAAGTTGTTAGCGGTCCAAGAACAACGGGCGATGGATATTACGAGAGTTGTATTCTTGTGTTTGAAGACAATCAGATTGAGATAACGGCATAATGTATACAGTAAAAAGAAAGGAAATTACAAGGTGAGCTGTATGAATAAAAAAGAAATATATGATTTTCTTAATGATAAAGGAATATCCTATGAAACCACGGAGCATGAGGCGGTTTACAACATGGAAGAGCTAAAAAACGTAGAGCTTCCCTACCCTGAAGATATTGCGAAAAACCTATTTGTCCGTGATGATAAAAAAAGAAACTACTATTTGATAACCGTTAAAGGCGATAAGCGGGTAAACCTAAAGGAGTTTAGAAAAACATACGGCACAAGAGTGCTAAGTTTCGCAAAAGATGATGAGCTTTTAAACATAATGAAGCTGGAACCCGGAGCGGTTTCACCCTTCGGTCTGCTTAATGACGAGGAAAGGCAGGTTGAGTTTTATCTAGACAAGGCTTTCCTTGAAGGCAATGCTAAAATAGGCTGCCACCCCAATGATAATACGGCAACGGTACTTCTTAACACTAATGATTTAGTGAATATTATAAAGGAACACGGAAACACTGTTCATGTAGTGGAAATATAGTTTTCAATCCATATGTCGGCAATATATGGGAGCTTAGCTCCTATATAAAGGATATATTCCAATTTTACAAGCACAAAAATGAGCGCACAAAACGCTCGTTTTTTATATAGATTTGTAAAGACATTTAATTCGAAGTTAGAACACACCTGATGAAATTTTCATAAAGAAATTGCATTGCTCATCATTGCAGATTATAGCTTTCTTAGAACGAATGTCTATGTGGAAAACATGACCAAGGTCGCCTTTAGCATCTGCGTAAAACCGCAAAACATGCGGAACTTTTTTAATGCGAAGTGCATTTTGAAGCAATTCCGCTTGGGGTTGCATGAAATCTCCCGTACAAGTAAAAACAAAAGTGGGTGGAAAGTCGGGCGTGAGATGTTTTGTAACATCAATCATCTGTAAAGATTGGTTGTTCATTTCTATAGGCAGTAGTTCAGTTGCTAAATCGAGCATTCTCTCATTATCACCCTGCATATTTTCTATGCTTATCGAATATACTCCGCAGGCAAACGAAACTGCCTGTGGAAGGGGACCCACTTCTTTTAACTTGTACAATTTAGCATAATCCGGATTAGTGCAAATATTACAGTAAAGACCGAGTAAATGCGCTCCCGCACTGTCGCCTATTGCAAACAAGCGCTCCGTATCAAGACCGTATTTTTCCGCATTGGCTTTTACCCACAGAAATACCGAATTGACATCTTCAAGTTGGGCGGGATACTTTGTTTCAGGCGCAAGTCTGTAGCTAAAATTTACAACAGCGAATCCGCGCTTTGCAATATCCATAGTATAGTATTGGTATAATTCCTTATCGCCATAGACCCAGCCGCCACCGTGCACGCTTACAACAACAGGTAGCTTGCCACTTAAATTTTTAGGGCGATATACATCTAATTTCTGCTGGAAATGATCACCATAGGCAATATCATCAAAACGCATAATACATTCCGGTGTTGTAAGACCCGCATCTCTTATTGCATCGTTTGCTGCAAACTCTTTTCGGAGTTTTTCACTAGCCAAAGACATTTTTTCTATCCTTTCTCTATAATACATTAACTTTTGCGGTCATATTTTCTAACATCGATTGCAATAGCAGCGATAATAATCAATCCCTTGACGACATATTGCCAATAACTGCTCAAGCCTATAAATGTTAGCCCATAGTTTATTACATTGAAAATAACAACTCCAAGGAATACTCCCGGCACGCCGCCGACGCCGCCGCCTGCGGAGCAGCCGCCAACTATACAGCTTGCGATTGCGTCTAGCTCATAGCTAAGTCCATAGTTGCTGGTAGCAGAACCTGTTCGGGCGCATTCAAGGCAGCCGGCAAGACCGTAAAAAGCGCCGGCAATTGCGTATGTAATCAGGGTTATTTTAAATACATTTATGCCTGATACTTTGGCTGCTTCAGGGTTACCGCCAACAGCGTATATCTGTTTTCCCATCGTTATCTTAGTTAAAAGAATATGTACAAGTACAGCGGATACAACAGCAATTATTATTATATAGTTTATACCCGCTACGTTACCAGAACCCAAGTTTTTAAAACTCTGTAGAATTCCACCAAGTGGCTGACTGTTATTGGGAGCTTTATTAATATATAGGGAATTTGCGCCAAAGAGTATCATCTGCACGCCTAATGTAGCAAGGAAGGCAGGAACTCTAAGCTTAGCTACTATCCAGCCGTTACATAGACCCACCGCTACACCGAGCAATATAGATACCAAAACGGGGACTATTACCGGAAGTTCCGGTAAACCCGGCCAGAATTTAATTGCGTAGGTTTGCTGCTGAGCAAGAGTACCCGACACTACCGCCGCCAGTCCTACCATACGACCGCCTGATAAATCAGCCTGACCGGATAATATTACAAACATACAACCAAGCGCTACAAGTACCCTTACCGAGCTTTGGTTAAGAATGTCGCGCATTACACGCATGGATAGGAATCTACCCTTACTAATAAATGCAATAGTAATAATTATAACTATCATTATCACATAAAGCACATTGTTCATTAGGAATTTTTTTGTATCAAAAGTTTTACTCTTCATTTTTAATATCCTACCATATTTCTACTTATTGTAGCTGCTGGCAAGCAGCATTATTTGTTCTTCAGTTGCGGTTTCTCCATCTAAAATACCAGTCAATTTTCCTTCGCACATTACCATTATCCTATCGCACATGCCAAGCAGTTCCGGCATCTCACTGCTAATCATTATGACGCATTTGCCCTGTTCTACTAACTGCTCTATCAAGGTATAAATTTCAAATTTTGCTCCGACATCAATACCCCGTGTCGGCTCATCTAAAATTAGGATGTCAGGGGAAGTTAGCATCCAACGGGCAAGCAAAACTTTCTGCTGGTTACCCCCTGAAAGGTTGATAATAGGTGTTTTTAGTGTGGGCGTTTTTACTGAAAGCTTCTCAACATAATCTTGGGTTTCATTGTTGCGCTTTTTACTATCCAGCAATCCGTTTTTCATGTGGAAGTACTCCGGCTCTTTGGCTTCTTTAGCAACGACAGTGTTTTCGGTAATATCCAGCAGAGGGAAAATTCCGGTTGCTCTGCGCTCTTCTGTTAATAGGGCGATACCGTTAGTTATGGCGTCATAGGCATTTTTAATTTCAACCTGTTTACCGCCGATTTTTATAGTACCTGAAGCTAAGGGACGTAAGCCAAAAACGGTTTCCATAAGCTCGGTTCTTTGCGCGCCTACTAATCCGCCAACGCCCAAGACCTCACCGCGTCTTACGTGAAAATTAACATCTTTGAATGACGATGGGTCTGCGCTTGTGAAGTTTTCGATTTGCAGATATTCTTCACCAATCTTACGGTTTTTAGGTGGAAAGCGGGTTGTCATTTCCCTTCCAACCATACGGTTTACTATGAGATTGCCGTCAAGCTCACTTGCGGGCCAGCAGCCTACAAGTTCTCCGTCCCTAAGTATTGTTACCTCATCTGCCAACCGTAAAATTTCTTCAATCCTGTGAGAAATATAAATAATAGCCGTTCCCGCCGCAGTCAGCTTAGATATTATTGCGAAAAGCAATTCAGATTCTGCATCGGTAAGAGAGGAAGTAGGCTCATCCATGATTATAACCTTAGCGCCATAAGAGACCGAACGAGCTATCTCAAGCAGCTGACAGTGCGAAACGGAAAGCTCACCCATAGATGTATAGGGGTCTATATCGTGTATATGGAGTTCATCGAGCAAGGCTTTTGTGTCATCATACATTTTCTTTTCATCAACCCAGTGAATGGGTCCGGTTTTTTTGTATGGATATCTGCCAACCCATATGTTCTCCATTACATTTTGCGTTCTAATAGGCTGCAATTCTTGATGAATCATAGAAATACCGCAATCCATAGCTTTGCGTGGATTTTCAAGTGTAACTGACTTACCATCTATTTTTATTTCGCCTTCATCAGGATGGTAAAGACCAAATGCACATTTCATAAGTGTTGATTTACCTGCACCATTCTCTCCCATTAAGGCGTGAACCGTGCCGGAGCGCACTGTTATTGAAACCTTGTCTAAGGCTTTAACGCCTGGAAAACTCTTTGAAATGTCCGTCATTTGTAATAAAACTCCGGAATTTGTCATTGAATCACCTCTAAGTTCAAAAAATGCCGCAACCGGCTCAAATTTGGCCGGTTGCTTTAATGGCGTATAATAAAATTAAAAATCTGTCGTGTTTACATCATATGCGGCTTCTTCCAAATTATCTTTGGTAATGCCAATGTAACTAATCCATACCTTAGCGCCGTCAACATGTACACCTTCAATGTCAACACTTTCGGTGGTAACTTCTTCGCCCGCTTCCATAAGTTTAAGCACCTTGTATATGCCTTGGGATAGCTTTATAGGGTTATTTAGCGCTGTTACAAGCATAGTGCCATCAGCTACAGCTTCCTGACCTGCTGCAGTTGCGTCAACGCCACAGACGGGTATATATGTTCCATCACCGAAGAATCCGCCAGCCTTTAGCGCTTCAATCGCACCAAGAGCCATGTCATCGTTGCAGGCGATTATTGCATCAATATCATCACTGTAGTTTGCAAGCAGAGCAGCCACTTTATCCTGCGCTTGAGCGCGCTGATAGTCACAAACGATGTCGCCGCCAATGTTATTAACTTCTATGCCCGCTTCTTTAAGCGCAGCTATTGAGTACTCATTGCGAACTATAGTATCATAATGCGTTTGGAAACCAAGCAACATGATATAATCCAGTTTGCCGTTGCCGTTGCGGTCGGCGTCGGGGTTGGCAAGCCAATATTCGGCAAGCTTTTCACCCATTATCGTGCCCGATTGGGTTGCCTGGCTGGTAACTAGGAAAACTTTACCTTCGTTAGCGGCATAGGTTTCATCAGAAGCGGCGGAGCAGTTTGCCATAACAACCTTACAACCGTTATCAACTATGCTTTGGATAACATTGTCAACATCATTGTCATTGATATTATTAATAACAATGTAATCACGACCTTGTGTAAGCATGTTATTAAGGTTATTTGTCTGCGTGGGAACATCGCCCATGCTGTCGGCGTCCTGAAGGTCGAAAGTACCGTCTGCTTTAGCTATGTTGAGCAAACATTGCCTTGCTGTGGCGATAAAAGTATCGCTGAAACTATACCATAGCACACCAACAGATGGTTTGGCGGCATAGCCGGCCATAGATAGGGACACCAACAAAGTGAGGGTTAGAAAAAATGCAACAAGTTTTTTCATAGAATATCCTCCTAATTTTTTTAGATGAACAATTCGCCAATGCTCCTTCGAAACTGCTTGTCGGTTAAACAAGTTATCAATAGCTGTTCAAAAAGATTGATATTACTTAAAAAGACAAGACCTAATCCGCAAAACCTTCTGTGTTACAGGTGTTATCAGACAGGTTTTACTCTTTCGCTCTCTAGCGTGTTCACCAATTTGGCAAAATTATATATAGAGAAGTATATATTGTCAAGATCTCACTGTTGCGTTTCAATAACCATTTCCTGGATTTTTATTGTTTTATTGCCTCTATACGGTAATATATATATTTAAAATTATACAAAACAAACACCACGCCCGCTTTTTTATTAAAAACCTATTGACAAACGCAAAGTGTTAATGTACACTATATACAGTTAACATGTGTGGAGGTGTCTTGTGAATATACGAATCAAAAACTCGAGTAATGATCCGATTTATCTGCAGATAAAAAATCAAATCCGAGATGCCATAATAAACGGAGAATTTGAGGCGGAAGAACTTCTGCCCTCAATCCGTGTGCTGGCAAAGGAACTTAGGGTAAGCGTTATTACAACAAAGCGAGCCTATGACGAGCTTGAAAGGGAGGGCTATATACACTCCGTACAGGGCAAGGGCAGTTTCGTAGCTGCACAAAATAAAGAGCTTATGCGGGAAAAAATGCTCAAAAAAATTGAGGCAAGCCTGCTGGACGCTCTGCGCTACGCTAAGCTTGCCGAAATATCCAAGGAAGAGCTTGTCCAAATACTAGATATCTTGGAGGATTGATATGCAAAACGCCATAGAATTAAATGCGGTAAAAAAACAACTTGGCAATTTTACTCTGGGACCGATTAGCCTTAGCGTGCCAAAGGGCTGTATAGTGGGCTATATAGGCGAAAACGGCGCGGGTAAAAGCACAACTATAAAGCTTATGTTAGGTTTGCTTAGAGCCGACGAGGGGGAAATTAAACTGCTTGGCAACAACATAAAAGATTTCACCCCCGAAATGAAAAAGGACATAGGCTATGTGTTTGATAACCTATATATCCCTCAGGAGATGAACCTAAAAAACGCCATAAGCTTCCATGAAAAGCTTTACGGCAGCGCATGGGATAGCAAAACATGCAATAGCTTTGTGGATAGGTTTAATCTGCCGCATAATAAGGAAATTACACATTTTTCACGGGGCATGAAAATGCAGCTGGGGCTTACATTTGCCCTGTCCCACGGGGCAAAACTCCTTCTGCTTGATGAACCTACAAGCGGGCTAGACCCTGTAATAAGGGACGATGTGCTTGATATTCTGCTTGAATACATACAGGACGAAAACAACACTGTGCTTATTTCATCACATATACTTTCCGACCTTGAAAAGGCGGCAGACTATATAGCCTTCATACATAAGGGACAGCTTCTGTTTATGGAGCAAAAGGACGAGCTTGTAGAATCCTGCGGCATATTAAGCCTAAGTAGCGAGCAAGCAAGGGATATAGACCCCAGTGCCATAATAGGCAAAAGGGAGCATAAATTTGGAGTAGAGCTTTTAGTTAGGCGAAGTCTTGTGCCTGAAAATATGGATATGGATAAGGTAAGCATAGAGGATATTATGATATACATGATAAAGGAGGATAGGCAATGAAGGCGCTAATATATAAGGATATAGTTTCAATAAAAAAATCACTAAGGACGCTTGCGTTAATGCTGATTATAATAGGTATTGTATTTTTTGGAGGAGGGCTTATACGGGTTTTTCCCTTATCTTTCATGTATGTAAGCATAATACTAACGGGGTTTTTCTTTGGGAAAGATGCTGCGTATAATGTAGAGCAATATATAATACCTGCGCCTATAAAGCGCAGCGAGATAGTACTAAGCCGCTACGCTATATTGTGGGCTATATCAGGGCTAGGAACTTTGCTTGCGCTTATAATTCACCTGTTTGATAGGGGCGGGGCGTTGAGTATTCCTTGGTATGTAGTATTACCCGGTAACTTTCTTTTAATAAGCCTTATTTCCTCTATACAGTTGCCGGCGCTGTATAAATTCGGCGTAGAAAAAGGCAGGGTAATATATACATTAACATATATTTTGCTTTTTTCAGGCGTTTCATATTTGGGAAAGAATAAAGAACTGCTGCTAAATATTGTAGAAACAATATCCAATACCAATACGGTGCTTTTAGGCGCAATACTTGCTCTGCTTGCAATACTAATAAACGCTGCGTCATACGCAATATCTGTGCATATATACTCTAGTAAGGAGTTTTAGCTAAAAAAAGCTATAATTAACATTTATGCCCCGCCGTGTTATGTGGCGGGGTGTATATTTTTGCTTATATACCTCTTGTAATGCGTACAATACTAAGCTAAAATCACTCAGGAGGTGTGTATGAAGATTGCGTTAGCCAGCGCGCCTGTTAAAAACTTAGATGTTGAGTATAATTTGAGTTCTATGGTGGAATATATTGAGCATTGCAGTGGCAGGGCGGATATTATACTGTTTGGAGAGAGCGTGCTTCAGGGCTTTGATTGCCTGTGCTGGGATTATGAGGTGGATAAATCTGTTGCGTTTTCTATACATGACGCGTCTATTGTGGCTATGAAAAATGCCGCGAGGGATAATAATATAGCCGTGTCTTTCGGTTTTGTAGAAAAAAAGGGAAATGCGCTTTACAGCAGCCAAGTATTTATAGGCTCAAACGGCAAAATAGTGAATTTGTTTCACCGTGTAAGCGAAGGATGGAAGGAACTTACAAAAACAGACTCCCACTACCGTGAGGGGAAAACATTTAAAAAGTTTGTCTACGGCGGCAAAAGCTTTGCTACGGCTATATGTGGCGATTTGTGGACTGAAGGCAGACCGGAAGAAATGAAAACCTTGAATGCGAATATAGTGCTGTGGCCTGTGTGGTGCGATTATAATCATGAAGAGTGGAACAGCAGCATTAAATACGAGTACGCTCAGCAGGCGGCGCTATGTAGCGACTGTGTGCTTTATGTAAACCCCTACCGCATAGAGGCAAGCGATTATGATATAGCAAGGGGCGGGGCTGCGTATTTCAGCGGCGGCAGTATAGTAAAAGAAATGCCCGCCGGAAAAAACGGCGTGCTTATAGTAGAGGTATAGCTATGATATTTTTAGAAACGGATAGGCTTATTATAAGAAATGTAAAGCCAAAAGATGCGGAAATTATGCACGACTACCGCAATAATGAGGCTTGCTCTCGCTACCAGAGGGAGCAGACAAAGGATTATGATGGCATAGTTGCTTTAATAGACAGAAGAAAGCATGATGTAATAAACGATAAAACTCCCTTTTTTACTGCAATTGCTCTTAAAACCACAGATGATATGGTAGGCGAAATAGTAGTAATACCCAAGGGCGAATCTATTTTTATGGGCTATACATTATCATACAAACACCATAGGAAGGGCTATGCGTATGAAGCGCTTAACGCATTTATAGATAAGCTTCACAGCCTTTACCCGGGCAAAGCTTTTATATGCCTTACTGAAAGGGAAAATGCGCCGAGCATAGCTCTGCTTAATAAGCTGGGCTACAAGTACATGGGTTATTCCCCGTCAATAACTTCTGAGGTTTTTTCTAAATGGGCAAGCGCTGAATATGAAAAATTTATTATAGAGGATATAGGCATTACAGAGTAGCAATACTGTTTACTTACATTTTTAAATCTCTGCGCCTTATAAGCACAAAAGACAGCAGCAAGGATAGCCCCGCTATTACCCCTGCAACGGGCAAAAGTTTATCAGGCAGAGGGTCGTGCAGGTTTACTTTGTATGTAAGCAGCATAAAGCCGTAATGGCTTAGCTTAAAGGGCAGCAGTTTTGCGGTGTCTATAAGCATGTATATTATGCCTTGTATATTAAAGCTGGTAAGCAGGCATATTACTATCGCCCCGCTGCGCTTTTGCAGAAGCACTACCATAAATATATTGAACAGCCCGAAGCTTATTGCAGAAACCAGCGTTTTTGCCATGTATGATATTAGGGGCATAAAATCATCGGGGAAGGGATTGCCGAGTATTAATTGCCCTATAAGCGAAGCCAGCGTAATTCCCAGATACATAAAAATTATTATTACAAGCAGCATGAGTATTTTGCTTATAAGCCATTTTGTTTTGGCATGGGGTATCATAAGAAGGTTTTTAAGATAGGCCGTTATATAGTCCTTAGATACATAAAGCACGCACACAAGAGATATAAGCATATAGCTAAGGCGGGTCATAAAAGGGGCGCTTGCAAGCACCTGAAGCGTCATAAAGGAGCGCAGCTTTACTTTTGCCGCTTCAAGCATTGCGGCATCAGCAAGACTTGGGGAATATCCGCCATCTATTTCTGTTGTAAGCTCATTATCACCTGAAAAGCCTGATAACATATCCTGTATATCCCAAACGCTGCCGTACTTGCATACTGCGTTTACGGCTACACTGGCTATTATCACTACTGCCATAAGCACTATTGTGCATATATATAGGCTTTTTGTGCGGAAAAGCCTTCGCAAATCCATTCGGAACATATTAAGCAATCTCTCCACCTCCTGTAAGGCGCATAAAGTATTCCTCAAGCGATAGATGGTCTACCCTAAATTCTTCAAGGTATATGCCCCTGTCAAAAAGAAGGCGGCTTATGTCCTTATGCAGCTGTGCGCCGTTTTTAATAAGCAGAGTATTAGGCTTTATAAGCATATCCCTATTAACGGGCGTTTTTTCGGAGAGTGCGCTTATTACATCGTCAATATGGGGGGATACTATGGTTATGGAAGAAAAGCTTTCGCTTTCCAAGGTTTCCCTTGTAAATTCGCTTATTAGCTCGCCTTCCTTTATTATGCCGTATACGGAGGCAAACTTTGAAAGTTCATCCAATATATGGCTGGATATTATTATAGTAGTGCCAAGCTTTTTATTTACATGCACAAGCATTTCCCTTATCGCTGCTATGCCCTGCGGGTCCATGCCGTTTATGGGTTCGTCAAGCATAAGCACTTCAGGGTGTCCCACCATAGCCATCGCAAGCCCGAGGCGCTGTTTCATGCCTAGCGAAAACTGCTTAACCTTTTTATCCTTAACTTTACTTAGCTCAAGCATTTCAAGCAGATTGCTTGCGTGCATTTTTTTATCCTTTATGCCAAGTGCAGTGCATTTGTAAAGCAAATTTTGCATTGCGCTTGTATCTTCATATAAGCTGGGGGATTCCACAAGCGCCCCTACCCTTATTTTTTTCTGCCTAGTAAGCTTTATTCCGTCAAGCATAATATCCCCGCCTGTGGGAACAATCTGCCTGTTTATACATTTCATTATGGTGGTCTTGCCTGCGCCGTTTCTGCCTATAAGCCCGTAAATACTGCCCTTTTCAACATGCATATTTACATCTTTTACGGCGTATTTCTTGCCGTAGCGCTTGCTTAAACCCGTGGTTTCAATAAGATTAGCCATACACACCTCCGTACATTTGCGTATTATAGCACAAAAGAATAAGGCTAACATTAAAACAACATGAAATGTATGTAAAATTTGAGTTAGTGGTTTTAATGTGGGAGATGCGACGGAAATTGTTTTGATGTTTAGCCATAAGGTGGGGTTATAGTGGCGAAACAGAGCATAAACTGGCGAACAGGAACAAAAAAGTGGAGGATTAGAGCTTTGTTGGGTTTGGACTTTGACCCTCATTTTGACCCTCAAACTGGCTAACGCTTTGACCGACATTTATACCGACATTTACACCGACATTTTGTCCGACATAATTAAAGTTTTTACATTGTAGAAACACAAAGGTGAATTGTATAAAACAAAACGCACGAAAAAACCGCAAAAAACCGCCTATTTCTAAGCGGTGGATTTTTATGTAAATGATTGTAAGAATCATTTATACTAAGGCTTTTACAATAAGTCTTCCTTTCCAATATCTATCATTTTACCCTTATAAATTATGTTTTGGCTGAAATCGTTTAATACATCCATGGGGTGAACCATTTGAAGTTGTTTCTCAAAGGCATGAATATCGCTTTCCGACAGAACATACGCTACAAATTCCGCGCAAGTTCTTCTGTTTTTTTTGGATGCTTTCGCTTTGCCTAGCAAAACGGTAGAAAAAATCGTTGGATAATTGTAGCCGTACCTTTTTTTACTGTTTATATGTTTATCCAAAATCGCATCCGCTTTTTCGGCCTTTTCATCTTCCACCTCAAAAGCCATAACAACGCAATCGGTATCGGGGAATAAGGCGTAAGTTCCTTTGTTAAATTCCTCTTTAACAAAGCAGCCCGGAAAAGGGAGCCTTGGCCATCTTCTTGCAAAAGACCAAAAAACGGGGAAATACTTGTCCGTGCTTATGGCGCTGTGGTTATACGGCTGTTTTGTGTACCACTTAATACCTCTTGAAAAAAGGGTGCCTGTTTGTGAAATAAGTAAGTATATCTTTCTCATGCTGCAATTCCTAATATTATTATACATTTGCGGGGTTCCTAGCTAAAAGAGATTTTTGTTGCGCTATTTTTTGCTTAATGGCTTTGTCTAATTAAAGGCTGTTGCTTTTAAGCGGTGTTTTGCCCTACCATATATTACAGCTTTTATGCAAAAGTTATATAAAAATGGAAAAATAAAGCCGCCTCTTTTCAGGCGGCGTGTCTTATGCTTATTAATAGTTTGCGGGTTTAAGCTGGAAGTACGCCTTGCCGTGCTTGCAGGCGGGGCAAACTGCAGGGGCTTCTGCGCCTTCAAAAATGTAACCGCAGTTGCGGCAATGCCAAAGTGTGGGGGCGTCCTTCTTGAATACAACGCCGTTTTTGATGTTTTCGGCAAGCTTGTTGTAGCGTTGTTCGTGCTGATACTCTACCTCGCCTACTTCTTCAAACTGTTTTGCAAGCTCTTCAAAGCCTTCCTCGCGTGCAGTTTCGGCGAACTCCTTGTACATGGTAGTCCACTCGTAATTTTCGCCTGCGGCAGCGTCCAGCAGGTTATCATATGTGTCGCCTTCTTTTCTGCCTTCTTTGAAGCCGCCCAGCGCGCGCAGCCAAAGCTTTGCGTGTTCCTTTTCGTTTATTGCGGTTTCTTCAAATATAGCGGCTATCTGCTCAAAGCCTTCCTTTTTTGCGACAGAGGCAAAAAAATCGTACTTATTGCGTGCTTGGCTCTCGCCTGCAAATGCAGTCATAAGGTTCTTTTCTGTTTGGGTGCCTTTGATGTCCATGTTTATTCTCCTTTAAATTAATAGATTAAAGCCCTGCAAGTATGCTTATAAGCGTAGTACCTACGATAACAATCGCCAGTAACACGCTAAGAGCCCTAAGTGCAAAGTTCTTCATCCTTTTTTTGCTTTGGATAGTCACAACAATCTCCTTAAAAAATAATTGGTGTTCCACCGCTGAGATTATACATACAATGTAGTTTTTCGTCAAGTTGGGGGCTTGTAGAATGTAGATACTGGGCAAATATACACAAATTATATTACAAACAAAAAAACGCCCGACATACGCCCGGCGTTTGAAAAAGGATGTTATGTGTTAAATTATGGTAGTGGTTATAGTGTGCGGTACTTTCATCGGGTACATTGCTACTTCTTTAGGTATTAGTTTTAATACAGCTTACATATTAAGTCTTGTAAGTATTAAAGCCATCTGTTGAGAAATATGTAATTACTTGTTTTCGTTTATCTTGTCCTTTACGGTTTCTTTTAGCTGCTCTGCCTTATCGGAGGCAACATCAAGCACTTTGTTTGCGCCGCTTGCGCCTATGTCTTCACCAACAAAGCGGTATCTGCAGCCAAGGAACAGGCTTATTATGAAAAGCGGTACGGTTATTGCGAACAGTAGAACCAGTATTACAAGCAGTGTTAGGGGGATTGATATGAGCTTTTCGCCCTTGCGGCTTACTTCTAGATAGTTGCGGTTGCCTTTGGCTACTAGCCTTGCGAAGAAATCGATTACGCTTTGGATTGTCATATTGATGTTGTTCTCCTTATCTTTTTTTTCTTTTGTTCCGCATGTATTTGCGGATTTGTTTTTTGCTTTGTCTTCGCAGCAGTTGCTGTGTGTTTTGTTTGTGGTGTTGCTTTCGCATTTTTCCTCCGCACATGCGGGCGCTTCTTCCTCTACTTGGTCATCTGCATAGTCGTACATATCGCTTTCTACATTTACTTCGTCTGCATAGTCCTCATTAGCGGTGTTGCTCTCATCATCTGCCCATCTGCCTGCCTTTTTGTTTTCAAGCAGTATCATTGCGTCTAGCAAATCCCAGTTGCTGGCTTCAAGCGCCGCCTTTGCTTCCTCGTAGCTTACTTCCGCCTTTTGGCTAAGCTTATCTGTCATTTCAAATCTATCCATTTTACTACCTCCGTTTTTTAGTCGCCTTTCCCTTTGGCAAGCTTATAATATCGCATATATATGAAAATGAAAGATAAGTTTCGTTAAAAAAACATTAGAATATAAGGCGATTTTTTTTAATAAGCAAATACGGTGAATATCGCTTAAGCTTTGCAATATGTAGCCTTAATGTTATAATCTATATGTGATTTCGGCGTAACAGAAGGAGTTGAATTTTTGAACAAATCAAATTTTGCTATATTTGTAGATTTAGAAAATACGGGCGCAAAGGTTGAAACGCTCAACAATGTGCTTGAAAAAGTAAAAATTAGAGGGGATATACTACTTGGCAAGGTGTACGGCTATACGGATAATTTTAGCAACCTTAAGGAAGTGCTGCTGTCAAACACATTTACAGTGGTTCCCTCGCTAAGATACGGCATAAGCCAGAAAAACAACGCGGATATACAGCTTGTGCTTGACGCCATGGAAGTCGCGTACACAAACCCGCTTATTAACAGCTTCTGCATAGTTTCGGGCGATAGCGACTATACCCCGCTTGTGGGCAAACTTAAGAGCATGGGTAAATATGTGCTTGGTATATCTAGGAGCGAAGTTGCAAGCAAGGTATTTATTAACGCCTGCAATGAGTTTCAGTTTTTAGAAAGCGTTGCCACAAGGCGCACGGGCTCTAATAAGGCCAAAAAATCCGGGCAGGAAGACAATGGCGACGAAGCGCAGCTTGTTAAACTTATAGAGAGTATATTAGATGAAAAGTCAGACGGCGAGGAGATGTTCGCAAGCGAGCTTAAGGGCACGCTGCTGCGCCTGCGCCCGGATTTTGATGAAAAGAGCTACGGCTGCTCAACATTTTTCCAGCTATTAACCAAGCTTTCAAAAAAGCACAATACATTTAAGGTATGGCGGGATAACTATAATGTAATGATAGCGCTATCGGGCGATAGCTCCGCCAAGTCCTCCGCTACGCTAACTAAAGAAAACTGGATGAATACCTTTAAGGAACAGCTAAACCGCTATAAGGATGATGGCTTTGAGCGCATAAACCCAAGCATATTAAAGGCGGACATCACCGCCCAGCACCCGGATTTCAGCGAAAAAGCCATAGGCTTTAAGCGCTTTAGCGATATTTTAAAGGAGCTTGAAAAGCAAGGTATACTAAAACTCGAAATGAATGACCAGAAAAACCTTCTGGTTAAGATGCTTTAAGGATAGTTTATGCCGGTATATTCTGTAATAATTCCATGTTATAACGAGCAAGAAGTGCTTAACGAAACCCATAAAAGGATAACTAATGTTATGCAAAATATGGGCGAAAGTTATGAGCTTGTATATGTAAACGACGGCTCTAAAGACGATACTGAAAATATACTAAACGCCCTTCAAAAGAGCGATAAAAATGTAAGGGTAGTACACTTCGCGAGGAACGGAGGCCACCAGATAGCCGTAAGCGCAGGGCTAGACTATGCTTCGGGGGACGCAATTATTATTATAGACGCCGATTTACAGGACCCTCCGGAAGTAATACCCGAAATGGCTGCAAAATGGAAAGAGGGCTATGATGTAGTGTACGGCAAGCGCTCATCACGAAAGGGCGAGAGCCGCTTTAAGGAATGGTCTGCTTCCGTGTATTATAAAGTGCTGCAAAAGCTTGCGGGGGATATATTCCCTAGAGATACCGGGGATTTTCGTCTAGTAGATAAAAAGGTTGCAGATGTAGTTCGCAATATGCCGGAGCACGCAAGGTATCTAAGGGGCATGTTCGCATGGGCGGGCTTTAAGCAGTGCCCCGTGCTTTTTGAAAGGCATGAGCGCTTCGCGGGCGAAACGCATTACCCTCTTAAAAAGATGTTAAAACTCGCCGCGGATGGCATAATAAGCTTTTCGGATAAGCCCCTTATGCTGCCTCTGCTTATTGGCGCTGCGTTTTGTCTTATAAGCGGCATAGCGTTTTTAGCGCTTATAATATGCGCCATATGCGGCATACAGGGCGGGCTTTGGTGGATTGCTACCCTTATACTTATGCTAACTGGCATAGTGCTAATATGCCTTGGCATAGTTGGGCGCTACATAGCCCGCATATATGAAGATGTAAAGGGCAGACCCCTTTATGTGGTTGCGGAAACCCGCGGTTTTAAGGAGGAAAAATGAAAATTAATGTAAAGTCCGCCGGCGACGCCTTTTTTGTCGCCATGAATATGGAAAAGCGCGCCATACGCATATATGAGCGTATGCTGGAAATTGTTGATGACGAAGGCATAAAGGAAACGATAAATACTATATTGGAAGAGGAGAGAGAGCATTTATGCACATTTTGCTCTTGGCTTGATGATTCTTACGGCATAAGTGAAAATAGGCGGCTCTTGGAGCTGCAAGCGGAGGAAATACTATTTCCAGGCGGGCTTATGGAGCTTGTTAGAAAGGGCGGGGCGGAATCTCAAACGGCGCTTATTGAATACGCCGCGGAGCAGGAAATACTAGCCATGGAGTACTATGAAGAATTTGCTAAACTTTGCGAGGGCGAAGCCAAGAACGCGTTTTTAGCCATAGCGCTTGAAGAAAAAGAGCATCTTGATACCCTTATGGCTATGAAAGGAAACTAAATGCAGGAAAAACCCCTGCTCTCTTTACGAGGGCTTAGAAAATCCTTCGATACTCAGGAAGCGCTCAACGGTCTTGATTTGGATGTATATAAGGGAGAGTTTTTAACACTTTTAGGTCCCTCTGGCTGCGGTAAAACCACTACCCTTCGCATAATAGCGGGGCTTGAAACTCCTACCGAGGGCAAGGTATACCTTGAAGGCGAAGATATTACAGACTTAGCCCCTGAAAAGCGAGAGGTAAACACGGTGTTTCAAAACTACGCTCTATTCCCGCATATGAATGTTGAAAAAAACATAGCCTACGGGCTTAGAATGCGTAAGCTCGATAGAAAAACCATAAAACAAAAGGTAAATGAAATGCTGCATTTAGTGCAGCTTGAGGGCTATGAAAAGCGTATGCCATCGCAATTATCCGGCGGACAAAGGCAGAGGGTGGCAATAGCAAGGAGCGCTGTGCTTGAGCCGAAAATTTTATTATTAGATGAACCTCTAGGCGCGCTTGATTTGCAGCTCCGCCGCCAAATGCAGCTTGAACTTAAGCGTATGCAAAAGCAGCTTGGCATAACATTTATATATATAACGCATGACCAAGAAGAGGCGCTAAATATGTCCGACCGCATCGCGCTAATGCGCGATGGGCGCTTTGTGCAGCTTGCAAGCCCGTATGAGCTATATGAAAACCCAGTATCCGCATTTGCCGCAAGCTTCATAGGCGAAACCAATTTAATAGAGGGCACAGTAAGCGAAATAAATGGCGATGAACTGCTGCTAGATATAGGCGGCAAAACTGTAAGGGCAAATAATAAAGACTGGGTACAACAAGGGCAAAAGCTATGCCTTTGCGTAAGGGCGGAGCGCTTACGCTACCGCAGGCAGGACCCGGGGCACAATTGCCTGCACGGCAAACTTGTGGCCACGCATTACACGGGCAGCGATAGAACATCTATACTGGAACTTAACACAGGGCAGACAGTAATTTCCCGCCACACTACAGAGCAGGAAGAAAAGGTAAACCAAGGCGAAACCGTGTGCGTATGGTGGGATATAGATAAAGCTACCGTAGTTATAGACGATAGGGATAATGCGCTATGAATGAAAAGAACGATAAAAAACAGCTTCTAGCCGTACCCATGGGGCTATGGGCGGCGGCGTTTGTAGGGCTATCTCTACTATATATAATAGGCTTAAGCCTGCTTACTAAGGGGGAGGGTTTTTCGTATTCTCCGCCTATAACGCTTGATAATTATTTAAGGCTCCGTGAAAAGCAATATATAAGCAGCCTGCTACTTAGCCTTAGGCTGGCATTTTACACAACAGCGATAAGCGCGCTTGTAGGCTATCCCTTTGCGTATTTTATATCAAAGGCAAGCCCAAAAAGAAGGGTATGGCTGCTTGTAATGCTTATAGCGCCATTTTGGACTAATGCGCTAATACGCATATACGGCTGGAAAATACTATTCTATGCAAATGGACCTATAAACACTCTGCTTAAAAGCCTTGGCATTATAGAAAAACCGCTTAAACTGCTGTATACAGAGGGGGCGGTGCTTGTTGGTATGGTGTACGGAATGTTGCCCTTCTTTGTGCTGCCGGTATATTCTAGCGTTGAAAGGATAGACTGGAGCATGGTAGAGGCATCTAGGGATTTAGGCGCAAGCCCGCTAAAAGCCTTTATTACAGTTACCATACCCATGACATCTGCCGGTGTTATGGCGGGGCTTGTGCTTACATTTATACCGAGCGTGGGTCTGTTTTTCATAAGCGACTTGCTTGGCGGCTCAAACACTATGCTTTGGGGTAACCTTATTCAAAATGAGCTGCTTAAAAGCCACGATATGCCCTTTGCCGCGGCGCTTAGCGTAGTGCTGCTTGCTATGACCGCCATAGTGCTATTTATATATAGAAGGCAGGGCGGCGAAGCTGAGAGCATGGTGTACTAGGTGATAATATGAAGAAAAACACTCCGCTATCTAAATTATATATTACATTTATTATGCTTCTATTGTATTTACCAATACTTGTAGTAGTGCTTTTTTCATTCAACTCAAATACTGGCAGAACCGCAAGCATGATCTTTACAGGCTTTTCAACATATTGGTATAAGGATTTGTTAAACCCTATAACGGGCTTTGGTACTCAGCTTAAATGCTCTCTTGAAGTGGCTCTTTGGAGCGTTTTTATAGCGGCAGTGCTTGCGATACTTGGCGCAATAGGCATGGTAAGGCGCAGTATGGGGAAATCCCTAGCGTCAAAAATAACATACAAAGCGATAGGCGCGGGAGAGCAGCTTGCAATGCTGCCTATGATGATACCTGAACTTATTATGGGTATTTCCTTAATGGCGCTGTTCCGCCTATTTAAGCTGCCTTTTGGCAAAACCACTTTGATATTATCGCATATAACATTCTGCGTGCCGTATATACTGGTAACCGTTAAAAGCAGGCTTGTAACGCTAGACCCATCGCTTGTAGAAGCCGCGAGGGATTTAGGCGCAAGCCCCTTTAAGGCGATAATCACCGTAACCCTGCCTCTTGTTGCGCCGGCGATACTATCAGGCTCTCTACTTGCGTTTGCAATGAGCATGGACGATTTTGTTATAAGCTTTTTCGTATCCGGCGCTGAAACTACCACGCTGCCGCTTAAGATATATTCATCCGTAAAGGTTGGAGTTACGCCCAAGGTAAACGCCATGTGCACGCTTATGCTTGGCTTTGCCTTTTTGGTAGTTGGCGGGGGGCAGCTTGTTAGCGCATACGCAGAGCGCAGGAAAGAAATGAACAACTAGGGAGGGAAATACCATAGGCAAAACAATAGTGCTTACAGGCGGTGGAACGGCGGGGCATGTGTCGCCAAATATCGCCCTTATACCGCATTTAATAGAAAAAGGCTATAATATACACTATATAGGCTCAAAGCAGGGCATAGAAAGGGATATGCTTAAAAATATGCCGCTTAAGTACCACGCTGTGTCAACGGGTAAACTTAGGCGTTATTTGGATATAAAAAACTTTAGCGACCCCTTCCGTGTTATTTCAGGAGCGATTGAGAGTCTGTTTTTATTAAGGAAGATAAAGCCCGATGTGCTTTTCAGCAAGGGGGGCTATGTTTCCGTACCCGTTGTATGGGCGGCGGATAAATTAAAAATACCCACAATACTGCATGAGAGCGATATAAGCCCGGGGCTTGCAAACCGCCTTTGTATGCGCTACGCAAAATATGTATGTACAAATTTCCCCGAGTGCGCTAAGCGCATGGGCAAAAAGGCAGTGCTTACAGGCACTCCGCTTAGAGAAGAGCTGTTTAATGGAGATAGGCAAAAGGGTCTTAACATAGCGGACTTTAATGGAGATAAACCCGTGCTTCTTATTATGGGCGGTAGCCAAGGCGCAAGGGCTATAAATGAGGCGCTAAGAGAAGCGATAGAGGAAATAACAAAAAAATTCGATGTATTCCATATATGCGGCAAGGGCAATATAGATGAAAGTATAAATGTGGAAGGTTATTATCAGACGGAATTTCTCTCGGGCGATTTGTCCCACGCGCTCGCCTGCGCGGATTTTGTATTAAGCAGAGCAGGCGCAAATGCGCTAGTTGAGTTCCATGCGCTTAATAAACCTATGCTATTAATCCCCCTACCCCTTGGCGCCAGCCGAGGCGACCAAATACAAAACGCCAAAAGCTATGAGGAGAGGGGCATGGCTCTAGTGCTTGAGCAGGAAAACCTAAACCGTGAAACCCTTATACAAAAGCTTGACGAACTTATAGAAAAAAAGGATTCACTTGTAGAAGCCCTTAAAAATTCCCCCCTATCAAACGGCACGGAAAAAGTGCTTAAGCTTATATATGAGCTTGCGGGGGAGTAATACTTATCTCAGCCTAAATCAGCTTTATCTTGCGCACCTTTTCCGATTTGTCTTTGCTTTGCTCAGTCAACATAGCGCCGCTATGTTTCCTTCGCAAAGCTGTGCCAAATCAAAAAATTCGCTACAATCTATGCGCTGCTTTAAACTGAGATAAGTATAACATAAAAAAAGATAAAGCAACAAATATATAATTAAAAACAACCCCCGCATACTCCACATGCGGGGGTTAATTATACTGTTTTTTGTAGCTTGCTACTATCAAAACACCTTAAACTTCCTAGGCACGGGAGCGTCTTGCCTAATAAATACACTCAGTTTTCCCGGCGCGCAAGGGAAATGGGCTACGCCTTCGCTGTTTAACTTAATAGAGCCTTTTGTGTTGCCTGTAATATCAAAAAATAGCTTATTTGCGTTGTGCTTGCCAAGGTTTAGCTCCAATGCTCCGCTTGAAGCGTTGCTCATAACTACCGCGACTCCGCTTGCGGGGTGTTTGCTATCGCCTTGCCTTGTCCAGCCTATAAGGTTGGGGCTTTTAAAGTTATCAACCTGCTCGCCGTATGCGCAGTACTTCCTTGCAACAAGCAGCGGGTCAAGCTCATTTTTCATGCCCTCTATGGGGTTTTCGCCGCCTATGCCGTAGTAATCGCCGTAGAACAGGCAGGGGTAGCCGTCCTGCCTTAGCAATATTATTGAGTAGGCGTGCGGCTTAAACCAGCGCTCAACGAAGCTAAATAGGGATTGCCCGGGCTGGGAATCGTGGTTGTCTACAAATGTAGCTGTGTTTATAGGGTCTAGATTTAGAAGAGAGCCGTCTAGTATAGTCCTCAAATCGTAAGCGGAGCCTTCCTGAGATGCCTTGTAAAAGTTAAAGTGCAGTGGCACATCAAACAGCGCTAGTACATCACGGGTGCTCTCTATATAGTCCGCAAGCTCTTGAGTGTCACGCGACCAGTATTCCCCAACGAAGTACAGGGGCTTGTCCGAGAACAGGCGCATCTGGCGCACGAAAGCGCCCATGAATACGGAATCTATATGTTTTATAGCGTCCATGCGCATACCGTCTACATCGGTTTCCTTTAAAAACCATTCGCCCCATTTAATAAGCTCGTCCATAACTTCCTTATTGCGGCAGTCTACATCGGCAAACATAAGGTAGTCATAGTTGCCTAAATCCTTGCTTACATTGGGGGAGAAGTTCTTATGCTCGCCTATTATGCGGTATATGCCGTTTTCTCCGGTATTAACATCGCAGTCAACAGCTGTAAAATGCTCATAATTCCATTTGAAGTCCGAATATTTGCCCTTCCTTCCGGGGAATGTAAAGCAGGTCCAGCCCTCTACATCAAAAGGCTCGCTCTCCTGAATTTCCCTGTTCTTGGGGTTAATCTTAACCGCCTTGAATGTTTCAGTTTTATCCGCCCCTGCTTTATGATTTAACACCACATCGGCGTAAACCTGTATATTGTGCCTGTGCAGCGCGCTTATTGCGCGCTTTAGCTGCCTTTTAGTGCCGTATTTAGTGCGTACAGTGCCTTTTTGGTTGAACTCGCCAAGGTCGTAAAGGTCATAAGCGCCGTAGCCCACATCATGTACATTTGTTGCCTTGTAGCAGGGCGGTATCCATACGCCGCCAACGCCCATTTTTACAAATTCCTTTGCGTTTTTGGCAAGCCAATCGTAGTAGTTGCCGCTAGAGTCAAGGTACCATTCAAAGCCCTGCAGCATTATCATGTTTCTGTTGTGCAAATCTTCCATAGAGAAGGGGTTTTCAAGCGGTACATTCTTTTCCTGCGCCGCTTCAAGCGCAAGGTCGTACACGGCATCCTTCTCGTGCTCGGGGAGGGTATCCCACACCTCCTCATGGAGCCTTTCAGCAACCTGCTGAACTGTCTCCACATTATTATTTTTATCTTCAAACAATTAAAATCACTCCTAAATGATACTTGTCCAAAATGGACACCATTATTATACACTATTTTGAGAAAAATATGTAATTTTTATGTAAAATAATTTAGAAAGTTTATATGAAAATACCGAAAAAACCGCCGTTTGCGTTGAAACGGCGGCGTTTTTCGGGTTTTGTTAAGCTGTTTTTATTTTGACTGATAAGCCTAATATATGGGATCCATAAAGCTAAGCATACTCTCCCTTAGGGCTTTGCGCTCGGCATTGTTCTCCCAGAACCTGCGGAACTCCGTATTTTCAGGCCTTGGGAAGCGCCAGTAATCAACCACATTGCGCACAAGCATAATTACATTGGTATCTCCGCCTAAATCGTACTGAATGCTAAATGGCACGCCGAATGCAAACTTCGTGGGCGGGTTTACATAGGATTTTACCGGTACATCGTTTGGCAACTGCACATCTTTATAGCTGTTGTATATGCCTAAAAACTCTTGGCGGGTGTTTGTGTTGCCGCCCTTGCCGTCGTAGTAGTTGTGGTATGTAATGGTTACCGTATCGCCGTATACGTCTACATATACTTCGCCTATTACATACATATTGCTACCTACAAGCTCGTATGTCTGCCTGCCCTGAACGGCAAGGTTAAGGGGTGTAAACATGTACCAAAGCTTGGTGAGACCCGGCGTTACATCCCTAAAATGCGGGCCGAAGCTTGTTGCCGTGTTGTTTTTGTAGCGGGAGTTTATGTACTGCGTGTAAGTGGGCTCGTTGTATAGGTTTACGCCCGTTCTCTTCTGCGCGTAAAACTGCTCGTTTTTGTAGCCGCCGGGGGTGGTTATTATGTAGCGGTACAGGTTGATATCTCCCTCTTTAGTAAGCGGCTTATAAACGCGGGCTTTTATGGGCAGAGGCGCGTCGCCCGGGTTCAGCGTTAGGTGTATGATTTGCAGGTTCTTTTTTTCCGCCTCGTCGAATACGGTAATTGTTACATTTACCGCATAGGGGTTTGTGTTTGTGATTGTGAATACATCCATCTCCACATGGGGGGAGCCAAAATCAAACTCCTTAACAACATCGATGGATAGGCTGTCCTTCGCAAGCGCGGGTATCATTGCTGCGGCAAGCGATAGGGTAAGTAATATTGCCAGTAATCTTTTCATAAAATCAACTCCTTTGTGTTTTCATATATATAACGATTGAGAAATAGCTTTCCTTGCACACTATAAAACTCATCGTATATATAATATACCAAAGCGAAGAAAAAATAAACATTTTTTTATGGGGAATGTGGTGTTTTTATGTACCCCATACAAAATGCCAGACGCTGTCTGGCAAATTGCTAAAGCGCAATGTTATTGTTAAAATAGGCATAGCTTAGTTGCGCTTATATAGGGGGGAAAACATATCAAAGCGCAGCAGTTAAAAAGACAATCCAGACGCTGTCTGGAAAATTGCCATAATATAGTTGAGGAAAGAAAAACTATGTTATACAACGTAAAAGAAGGAAAACTAAATATACAAGATGTGCGTATGGACTATATAAGCTTTGGGAGTGGCACAAAGCCCCTAGTGCTTATACAGGGTTTAAGCACGGTAGGCATAAAGGGCATGGGAAGGTTTTTAGCATACATGTACCGTAAATTCGCAAGGGATTACAGGGTATATCTGTTTGACCGCAGGGAGCATGTTTGGCAGGGCATAACAGTAGAGGATTTGGCGAAAGATGTTGCCATGGCTATGGATTATTTAAAAATTAAAAACGCTCATGTTGTAGGCGTATCTCAAGGGGGAATGATTGCCCAGTATTTAGCCATAAACAGGCAGGATTTAGTAAGCAAGCTTGTGCTTGTTGTTACCCTTTCAAGGAACAACGCAACAGTAGAGGCGGTAATAAATAACTGGCTTAGGCTATCTAGGCAGAACAATATAAGGGAGCTTATAGAGGATATGGCTATAAAAATGTTCCCCGAAAAATACCTTAAGCGCTATAAACTTTTTATGCCCCTGCTTAGCCTTTTGCAAAAACCTAAGGATATGGAGCGCTTTATTATACTCACGGAAGCCTGCCTTACATGCAACACATACGATAAGTTAAACGATATAAAATGCCCAACGCTTGTAATAGGCGGTGGGAAGGACAAAATAGTAACAGGGCAAGCGTCGGAAGAAATCGCCCAGAAAATGGGCTGTAAAATATATATGTATGATGATTTAGGGCATGCCGCACATCAAGAAGCTAAGGATTTTAACCAAAGGGTGTATGATTTTTTGAGTGAGTAGGCGAAAAACCCCACCCTCTTTGACACGCCGTGCAAATATAGTATAATTCAACCAACATATTACAGGAGGACGTACTAATGACAGGCATAAATCCTACAATTATTAAATAAGAGGGGATAATAAATCCTCTCAAAAAGTGGAGGATTTTATGATAACAATTAAAAATATAGAGAAAACTATAGGTATTAGGCATTTATTTTCCATAGAAAGCCTAAGTATAAATCCCTATGATAAAATTGCGCTTATAGGGGACAACGGCACGGGGAAAACAACTTTTATAAATATGCTTTCAAACGAGGACAACTACTACAGCGGCACAATACATACCAATATAAAAATCCATAAAATTGACTGGGAAAACAGAGCGGAAATTTCAAACAGGGTTTTTTCTGTCAATCAAATTGATGTAAACAGCAATTTAAGCCCCGGGCAGATGTATAAGCTTGTGCTTCAGTCTGCGCTGGAAAAAGAAAATACCTATTTACTTATGGACGAGCCAACTTCGCACTTGGATTTTGAAACCAAGGACGAGCTTATCCGTATGCTGAGTAGCCGAAACTATGGCTTTTTGCTCATATCCCACGATAGGGATTTTATTCAAAAAACCTGCAATAAAATTATAGAGATTAAGGGCGGAGAGTTTCAAGAGTACAATGGCTCCTATCAGTTTTACCTTGAAGAGAGCATAAGGCGGGACAAGCACGCTCAAAGGGAGTATGAAAGCTATACAGCCGAGGCAGACAGGCTAAAGGGGGTTATTAATACCTTAAGCGGAAGGAGAGATAGGATAAAAACCACCCCTAAAAGGTTTGGCAATTCCGAAGCTAGGTTGCATAAAATGGGCGGACAGGGTAACAAAAAGAAGGTTGATAAGCAGATAAAGGCTGTAAAATCCAGAATTGAGCAGCTAGAAGTTAAAGATAAGCCTGCGAGAGAAGCCGAAATAAGGCTTGCTATACCTGAAAAGAGCAAAACTTACGCCAAGGTTTTGCTTAATGGCGATAATATAAACAAAGCTTACGGCGAAAATGTCATTTTCAGCAGCGCTAATTTTGAAATACTAAATAACAGCAAAGTGGCGCTGCTTGGCGCAAACGGCAGCGGCAAGACAACGCTAATTAATATGATTTTGCAGAATGAGGGCATAGAAACGCACCCAAGGCTTAAAATAGGCTATTTTTCCCAGCTTGAAGATATTTTGGCGCTTAATAAAACCATAATAGAAAACCTTATGCAAACAAGCATATATGATGAAACTATGGTAAGGATTATACTTGCCAGAATGGGAATAAGGCGGGATGATGTATATAAAAGGGTTGATATTTTAAGCGATGGGGAAAAGGCAAAGGTTAAGCTGTGCAAAATATTAACTTCCGGTTTTAATTTCCTAATACTGGATGAGCCCACAAACCACTTTGATATTCATACCATTGAAGCGCTGGAGGAGTTGCTCATAGGCTATACAGGCTCTATACTTTTTGTATCCCATGACAGGGTATTTATAGACAGCATAGCCGATACTCTGCTTATTATAGAGGATAAAAAGCTTGTAAGCTTTAAAGGCAATTTAGCTGAATATCAAAAACCCAAAGAAATTAGTGAAGATTATGACCTACTGCTTGACTATAAGATTGCAGCAGTAAATTCTAAGTTATCTATGGATATATCTAAGGAAGAGAGAGCAGAGCTTGAGGCTAAGTACAAGGAGCTTGTAAGTAAAAAGAGGGGGTTATAGGCATTAAGATATAATTCTGTAGAGGTTGTGGAAATTCCATAGCCTCTATTTTGTTAGAATTAATAGAAAGTAAAGTGAAATAGGGTCGAAAAACAGCTTGTTTTGCTCCTAAGTAATAAACAAAGATAAGGAGTATAGCGGTTGTGCTAATTCCTCCTGCTATTATTGACACCGGGATTATATCTGCATAAAATCCGTATCTTAGCGCATACCTGACAAAATCCTTCTCTATACTGACATAAGAATGTCAGGTTAAGTTGTAAAAATGTCAGTTATAAATTATAATATTTTAAGGAGGGATAATTGTGCCAAAATATATTGAGTCGGAAACGCTTGAACTAAAAGAAAAATATACAGATTCCATAGCGCGTGAAATCGTTTCTTTTTTAAACGCTTCAGGCGGCACTATCCTAATAGGCGTAAAAGATAACGGGGAAATTGTCGGTGTAAATAAAATAGATGAAACATTAAGAAAAATATCCGATATCATTACAAGCCAAATAGAACCTAATCCGCAAGATGAAATCTCTTCAGAATTGAGATTTGATGAAGGTAAAACGATTATTGCTATAAATATTACAAAGGGTAGCAAAAATATTTACTGTCAAAAGAAATACGGGTTTTCTTCGGCAGGTTGCACAATTAGAATCGGTACAACCTGTAAAGAGATGACTTCTGAACAAATTAAAATACGCTACGAAAAAAAATTTATCGATACCGAATACATGCTCAAAAAGAAATCGAGCATTGCAGATCTAACATTTAGAGAGCTAAAAATATATTATGTTGAAAAAGGTTATCATTTAGACGACAGGTCTTTTGAAGCAAATTTAAACTTAAGAACGGGAGATGGTGATTACAACTTGCTTGCGGAACTTTTGGCAGACAGAAATAATATCCCCTTTGCTTTTGTTAAATTTAATGGAAAAAACAAGTCTGCCATATCAGAACGCAGCGAATACGGTTATGGTTGCCTAGTTACAACCTATGTAAAAATAAAAACGAGATTGCAGGTGGAAAATATTAGCATTTCAGACACGACTGTAAGACCAAGAAAAGACATTTATCTTTTTGATTACGATGCCATTAACGAAGCTGTAATAAATGCCTTAGTACATAATGATTGGACTATTACAGAACCCCAAATTTCAATGTACAGTGACCGTATAGAAATATTTTCTCATGGGGGGCTCCCAAGAGGCATGACGGAAAAACAATTTTTTGAAGGTATAAGCCGTCCTCGAAACACAACTCTTATGAGAATATTCCTAATGCTGGGGTTAACCGAGCATACGGGGCACGGAATACCCACTATTGTAAATAAATACGGTAGAGATGTTTTTGAAATAGATGATAGTTTTATACGCTGTACAATACCGTTTGAGAAAGAAGTTCTATCCAAAACGGATACTAAACATGGAGAGCCCAAAGTCCAAGCAAGCCTTACAAAAACCGAGATAAAAGTATTAGAACTTTTAATAGAAAACTCAGATTTGATTGCAAATGAACTGTCAGAAAAAGCGGGCGTTACAGTTAGAACGATATATAGAGCATTATCCTCGCTACAGGAAAAGGGATACATTGAAAGAATAGGCACAAAGAAAAATGGGAAATGGATTGTCATTAAATAAAAACCTTATTATGAATGGATTTTAAACTGACATTTTCCGCGTCAATGCTGACATTGTTTATGTCAGTATAAAAGGAGGTTTTGTCAGTAAAATGTCAGTTTAAATTATAAAACATTAAGCTTACGCATAACCATACATAATCAAAACAAATAATAAAGCGGCATTAACCTGTGGTTGTATTATCCATCTCCCCCCTATTACAAATACCACCTATTAAGCTATGGACAATATCCACATATTCCGCTATACTTCGCATGAGTATACTAATTGTACGGAGGTATATATGCCATATATTGGTCTTTGTGCGGACTGGGACAGTAAAAAAGGCAGGTCTAACATGCCTAACAGCTATGTAAATGCGGTTATTAAGGCAGGCGGCGTGCCTATTATTTTGCCGCTTGTTGATGATGAAACCGCTTGGACTAAAATGATAGATTTGGTGGACGGCGTAATATTCACCGGCGGGGGAGAT
>JGI24708J26588_10000133_pt1 | contig 55786 bp, 71 predicted proteins | sample BioPla1DNA2_FD_26588 | JGI IMG/M metagenome (IMG submission 26588) | reverse complement strand
GTTGTCTCAGCCTTTATCAAGAGTATGCGTGGTTCAGATCCGGATGCTGCAATACACTATTTAGCACGAATGCTAGCCGCCGGTGAAGACTTAAATTTTATTGCCCGACGAATTATCATATGCGCTGCCGAGGATGTTGGAAATGCCGATCCGCAAGCATTAGTTATTGCGGTTGCTGCTGCAAATGCAGCACGACATTTAGGACTGCCGGAGGCGCGGATTCCTTTAGCCCAAGCCGTTCTTTACATCTCAACCGCTCCTAAAAGCAATGCTGCATATGCAGCCATAGATAATGCGTTAGCGGATATAAAAAATAAAGACTGTGGTCAGGTTCCGCACCATTTGCGTGATGCCCATTATCATGGGGCTAGAGAGATAGGGCACGGTGCAGACTATTTGTATCCGCACAACTATGAGAATAATTATATTTTCCAACAATATCTACCGGATACATTAAGAAATACTGTATATTATCGCCCTACTAGTAACGGTAAAGAAAAAGAGATTTTTAGCCGTTTGGCTCATCTAAAGAAATAGATGATCTCGTGTAACTATTGGAATAAGAAATGATGACTATACTTAGAATATATTGTGTGAAAATGCTTTGACAAACAAATTTCTTTCTGCTATATTTAAAACCAAGAAAACCTATCAAATTACTGGGGTATAAGCAGGAGAGATGTCATGAAACTGTCAACCAAAGGACGGTATGGTGTAGCTGCCATGTATGATTTGGCGATGCATCACGGTCAAGGGCCAATTTCTTTAAAAAGTATTGCCCTGCGGCAGGAAATTTCAGAACACTATTTAGAGCAACTAATGGGCATACTACGAAAAGCGGGTTATATTAAAAGCATTCGCGGTGCGCAAGGTGGCTATTCTTTAACCAAAGATCCATCCTCAATTACAGTGGGTGATATTATACGCGTTATGGAAGGTCCGATTGCTCCGGTTGATTGTTTGCTCGATGACAGTTGCAGGGATAATAACTATTGTGACAAAGCCGATGTTTGTGTAACACGTGGGGTTTGGGCAAAAGTGCGCGATAGTATAAATAGTGTTTTAGATTCGATTTCTCTTGCCGATCTATGTCGGGAAGAAAAGGGACAAGGAGCTGAGTAAAATGAAACGAATTTATTTTGATCATTCGGCTACTACACCGGTTGACAATGAAGTAGCTGAATTAATGATGGAATATATGACTGAGAAGTTTGGCAATCCATCTAGTATTCATTCATTTGGACGTGAAGTAAAAAAGGCAGTAGATGAAGCGAGACAGCGTGTAGCGGCGTTATTAGGAGCAGATGCTAACGAGATTTTCTTTACTAGCGGCGGCACTGAGGCCGATAATCTTGCTTTAAAGGGAGTTGCATTTGCTAATCGTAAGAAAGGCAATCATATAATTACGACAGCAATAGAACATCATGCTATTTTACATACTTGTGAATATCTGGAAAAACAGGGCTTTACTGTAACTTATTTGCCGGTTGATGAGAATGCAATGGTCCGTCTTGAGGATGTTGAAAAAGCTATCACTGATAAGACTATTCTTATTAGTGTTATGTTTGCAAATAATGAAGTGGGAACCATTCAACCGATTAAGGAAATTGGGAAAATTGCAAAAGATAAAGGCATTTTATTTCATACCGATGCGGTTCAAGCCACCGGCAATTACCCAATTAATGTTAAAGAATATAATATTGATTTACTTACTCTTTCTGCACATAAATTCCATGGACCTAAGGGCGTTGGCGCACTCTATGTTCGACGCGGTGTTCGTCTTGACGCTCTGCAGCATGGCGGCGGTCAAGAACGCAGTCTGCGTGCCGGTACTGAAAATGTAGCGGGAATTGTTGGTCTGGGGAAAGCAGCTGAGATTGCGAAGCGAGATATGGACAAGAAAATTACCCATATCACGGCTTTACGAGATAAGCTTATACAAGGTCTATTTGACAAAGTGTCAGATATTAAACTAAATGGACATCCAACCCTACGCATGCCAGGAAGCGTTAATTTTAGTTTCATGTATATCGAGGGCGAATCGCTCCTTTTAAATCTTGATTTAAAAGGCATTGCAGCATCTAGCGGTTCGGCTTGTACGTCAGGATCGCTTGATCCATCTCATGTTCTTTTAGCAATGGGCTTGACTCACGAGGTTGCCCATGGTTCACTAAGAATAAGTCTCGGACGTGGAAACACCCAAGAAGAAATAGAATATTGTTTAACTGTTCTGCCAGAGATTGTCGAACGATTACGCAGTATGTCGCCGTTAAGTGCGTCGAGTCAAATGTCGGCGTCAAATCCCTGTATTTTATGCAAGCATTAGGAGAGGAGAGATTGGCATGTATACAGAAAAAGTAATGGACCATTTTACTAACCCCCGTAATGTTGGTGAAATTAGTGATGCCGATGGTGTTGGTGAAGTGGGCAACGCTAAATGCGGCGACATTATGAGAATTTATTTAAAAGTTGAGGACGATATTATCAAAGATGTCAAATTCAAGACTTTCGGTTGCGGCGCGGCAATAGCTACTAGTAGCATGGTTACAGAATTAGTTATGGGGAAAACGTTGGACGAAGCATTAAAGATTTCTAACCAAGCAGTTGCTGAAGCTTTAGGAGGACTTCCACCTGCAAAAATGCACTGTTCAAACCTAGCCGCTGATGCTCTGCATGAAGCAATTAAAGACTATATAGAGAAAAAAGGAAAGTGATTTAATTAATGTGTGCTAAACCCAGAGTGGTTGTAGCCATGAGCGGAGGGGTGGACAGTTCTTTAACTGCCGCCCTTCTTGTGCGTCAAGGCTATGATGTTATTGGTATTACAATGCAAATTTGGGACAATTATGAGCCCCAGGACGATGTTGATCATCGTGGCTGTTGTTCGCTGTCTGCTGTTGATGATGCGCGCCGGGTAGCTGAAAAAATCGGCATACCTTATTATGTGCTCAATTTTCGAGAGATGTTTCAGAAAACGGTTGTTGATTATTTTATCGCCGAATACTCGGCAGGAAAGACACCCAACCCTTGTATCGCTTGTAATCGGTATGTAAAATTTGAAGGCTTGCTTCATCGAGCTAGGGAATTAGGGGCTGAATATGTGGCTACGGGCCACTATGCAATTATTGAATACAGTAAAGAATTAGGACGATACTTACTAAAAAAAGGGATAGACAATTCAAAAGACCAATCGTATGCGTTATATCATTTAAATCAGCACACCTTAAAGCATTTTATGATGCCGCTTGGTACTTATCATAAAACTGAGACAAGAAAAATGGCTAATGAATTAGGTCTATCGGTAGCTAATAAGCCGGATAGTCAAGAGATTTGTTTTGTCCCTAATGATGATTATAAGAGTTTTTTGGCTGAAAAGGCGCCTGCCGCATTAAAACCCGGTAAAATCGTAGATACTAAGGGAAATGTACTGGGTCAGCATCAAGGCTTGCCATTGTATACAATAGGTCAGCGCAAAGGTCTAGGCATTGCTGCCAGCCATCCGCTGTATGTTGTAGCTCTAGATACGCAAGCGAATACAGTAGTTGTAGGGAATGGAGATGAAGTTTTTGCTGATGAGCTAATAGCGGCTGATCTTAATTTTATTACTGTGGATCAACTAACACAGCCAATGATCGTTTCCGCGAAAATTAGATATAGTGCAACACCGGCACAAGCTGAAATAATTCCAATTGGTAATTATCAAGTTCGGGTTAAGTTTGAGCAGCCGCAGCGTGCTATAACGCCGGGCCAGTCGGTAGTATTTTATAATGATGACATTGTAGTGGGCGGAGGAATTATTCAACAAGCCGTGAGAAACACTAGATAAAAGTTCCTTTTTTAAACAAGCTTAATAAGTTCAGTGCTTTTTGGACATAATAAGCTTACGATCTGTAAGGAGGCCGTATAGTGCAAAAAGTTAGCAACTTAATTGGCCTACCGGTATTAGAAACTGTTACTGGTACGCAGATTGGAATGGTAGAAGAGGTTCTTTTGGACGTTGATCAGGCTGTTATTCGTGGTGTCATGATTGATAGTGAAAATTGGTTTTTTAAGGCTTTTGGCGTTAGTTTTGAGGATTTATTTAGTATCGGCCGGGACGCGTTAATGGTGCGCGGTTCTGAGGTAATTAAAGATTTGGCTGACCTATCTTCGTTGAGTAATATTTATCGACTGAAGGATCTTGTTAATAAGCAAATCTTTACTGAAACAGGTTTTATGCTAGGAGTATTGGTTGATGTAGTTTTTGACGCAGCAACGGGCGAAATCAGGTCATACCAAGTATCAGACAGTGTAATAACCGACCTATTATATGGACGCCAAACTATGCCTTTGCCACAAGCACAAGTTATTGGACAAGATAAGCTAATTGTTCCTGATGCAATGGCCAAACTGCTTCATGCCGAACAAATTGTGTGAGGTGTATTTAAGTGGTAACTTGTCCTGTTTGTGGTCGTAAGTCTATTGGTAAGGTCGGAATTGAACAGTATTATTGTTGGGACTGCTGTGTAGAGTTTGTTAATAAGGGACAAGACGTCACCGTATTTAATATTGCGGATGATGGAACGCTGACTCTCTTTGACGAATCATTTCAAGACACTGTTTAAATAATTTGAAGGGGTGGTATGATGAATAATGGTTTTTTTAAAGGATTAATTTGGGGAAGTGTTGTAGGAACAATATTAGGCGCCATCATAAGTCCTATGACTAAGCCGCAGAAGAAACCAATAGCCGAATTTAATGTCGACGCTATCGCCGATACTACCCAAGGACTGATGAGAAAAGCTCGCTATGCGCGCAGACGGCTTATGAAAAAATTAGACTAGTAGGTGGAGACCATTCGGTCTCCATTTTTATCGACTATACATTTGTAAAATATGTGAAAATTTTTGAGGTGTAGGCGTGGTAGTCACCAAACTAGTGGTCAGAGTAAGTCTAATTGTAGCAGTTTTGACGTTATGCGGTTATTTTCTTTGGTTGGTTAAAAGTGGCCTTTATCCATTTATAATTGCTTTATTTCTGGCATACTTACTTAATCCGGCTGTAGCGCATATTGAACAAAAAGGCTTTAGTCGGTCGTGGTCAATCATTATTGTATATAGTGTTTTATTTGGGGCCCTAACTTTGGGAGCAATTAAAATTGTACCAATCTTGATTAAAGAGCTGGAAAACTTTGCGAGAGAGATACCTTCGATGGCGGCAACAGGTCAGCAGCTATTAGAGCAGTTTCAAGCACAATATCAAAATTCGTCTTTGCCGTTTTCACTCCGGATTGCATTTGATAAAGCCTTATTAACATTAGAAAACGAGTTGCAAGGTTTCACAGCTTCAATTGTTGATGGAATAATTAACAGTGTAAGCTATTTTATCGGCATCGTAATAAGTCCTGTTCTAGCCTTCTATCTATTGCATGATTGGCGCGAAATTCGTGAAAAACTATTGCTGTTTATTCCTGGTAAATGGCGAAATCAAATTATTATTATTGTTAGGGATATTGATAAAGTACTTAACGGATTAATTAGAGGTCAGCTACTTGTGGCATTTCTCGTAGGCATATTAGTTAGTGCAGGTCTTTATCTGTTAAATGTAAGATTTGCGTTATTAATTGGAATTTTGGCAGGTTTGCTTGATATTATACCTTATTTCGGAGCCATAATCGGGGCGACTCCTGCAGTTACGTTAGCGTTATTACACTCGCCTATATTAGCACTCAAAGTAGTAATCCTATTCTTAATCATACACCAGCTAGAAGGCACGGTAATTGGTCCTAAGATACTTGGTGAAAGCGTAGGACTGCATCCGCTGTCGGTCATTTTTTTTGTTTTTGTCGGAGGCGAACTAGGTGGACTTCCCGGAATGCTGCTTGGGGTGCCAGTTGCAGCAATTGTTAAGGTTGTTTTTAGGCACTTGTATAAATTATTCGTTTAAGCACCATTTATTGACAATGATATCTTAATTATGTATAATTCCATAAGATGGTCCCTAAATGAACGTGGAGGTTGAATGTCTTGATTTATATGACTGGGAACGAGCTTCGTAAGAAATATTTGCAGTTTTTTGCTAGTAAAGATCACCTTATATTAAAAAGTTATCCGCTTATCCCGGAGAATGACCCTACCTTGCTATTAATCGGTGCTGGCATGGCACCGTTTAAACCTTTTTTTACCGGTAAAATGAAACCGCCTCATACAAGAATTTCTACCAGCCAGAAGTGTGTTCGGACTGGTGATATAGAAAACGTTGGACGTACAGCACGTCATCAGACTTTTTTTGAAATGTTAGGAAATTTTTCATTTGGCGATTATTTTAAAAAAGAAGCAATAGCTTGGGCTTGGGAATTCCTAACTGAGTGGCTTGAACTACCTGAGGAAAAGTTATGGGTTACAATCCATCCAACTGATGATGAAGCTTTTCAGATATGGAAACATGAGATCGGAGTTAAAGAAGACCGCATTATTAGATTGGAAGATAATTTCTGGGAAATTGGGCCTGGCCCATGTGGACCCTGCTCTGAAATATATATTGATTTAGGGGAAGAACGCGGTTGTGGAAGTCCTGACTGTGCCGTCGGCTGTGATTGCGATCGGTTCCTCGAGATTTGGAATTTGGTATTCACGCAATTTGATCGTGATGAACAAGGGAATTATCAACCGTTAGCTAAGAAAAACATTGATACCGGGGCAGGATTGGAAAGAATAGCATCAGTTCTACAAAATAAGCAATCGAATTTCGAAACAGATCTTCTGTTTCCAATTATCGAATACGCTGCTGAGGTGGCCAATGTTGCCTATGGGCAGGCAGCAAATAGTGATATTTCCTTAAAGGTAATCGGTGATCACGCCCGCAGTCTGACATTTATGATTTCGGATGGGATTCTTCCGTCGAATGAAGGCCGTGGGTATGTCTTAAGACGAGTTTTAAGACGCGCTGTTCGACATGCCCGGTTGCTCGGTATTGAGAAGCCATTCTTGGCCAAAGCTGTTGATGTTGTAGTTGGTATGTTTGAAGAACCATACCCCGATTTAGCTGAAAAGAAAGAATACATAAAGAAAGTAATACAGTTGGAAGAAGAACGTTTTCACGCTACTTTGGCCCAAGGAATGGAGCTTCTAAACGCCCAAATTAGTGAACTTAAAAAAGCCGGCAAGGCTACCTTAGATGGAGCGACTGCTTTTAAGCTTTACGACACTTTCGGCTTTCCGTGGGAATTAACTGCTGAAATTTTAAACGAGCATGGAATTGAACTTGACAAGCAAGCTTTCGATGCAGCAATGAGCGAGCAGCGCGAACGGGCTCGAGCTGCCCGTCGTGATAATGGCAATGTGATGGTAATTCCGGATATGTCCAACTTTAATTTTGAGCAGTTAGCAAGAGATGCCAAAGCTACCAGTGCCAATGTAGCACTAATGTGGAAAGACGGTAAAATCATTAATGAGGCTAATGACGGTGATGAAGTTGCCATTGTTCTTGATGTTACACCATTTTACGCAGAAGGAGGCGGCCAGGTAGGTGACTCTGGGTTAATCCGGGGAAGTATAGGCAAAGCAGAAATCGAAACGGCTAAAAAGCTGCCTAATGGTGCAATTTATCATGTAGGTCGGATCATGGAAGGTACAATAAAAACTGCTGAACAAGTAAAAATTGAATTAAATTGCCAACGCAGTCAAGATACAGCTCGCAACCATACAGCAACGCATTTATTGCATAAGGCTCTAAAGGAAGTATTAGGTGATCATGTAAATCAGGCGGGTTCATTAGTTGGGCCTGATAGGCTTCGGTTTGACTTTTCTCATTTCGCCCCAGTAACTGATGAACAACTTGCTCGAGTTGAACAAATTGTAAATAATGTAATACTTGAGAATGCAGGGGTAAGCGTTATCGAGACCACTCAGGAAATAGCTAAAGATATGGGCGCAGTCGCATTGTTTGGTGAGAAGTATGGCGATTTAGTTCGAGTAGTTATTGTTGATGCTTTTAGTAAGGAACTTTGCGGCGGTACTCATGTTGCAAATACTTCAGAAATTGGAACCTTTAGGATAATTTCTGAATCCGGAATTGGCTCAGGGATTAGAAGGGTAGAGGCAGTTACTGGCCGCGAGGCTATTAAATATACCCAATCAAGAGAGAATATCCTGCTTAAAATGGCGGAAATATTAAAAGCAAGGCCCGAAGATAGTATTAATAAACTTGAAGGGCTTATTGTAAAAGTAAAAGATCTTGAACATGAGATATCAGCTCTAAACGCTAAATCCGCTAAAGCCCAAGTTCAGGATATTCTTAAAAACTTGAAGGAATTTAATGGAGTACAATATGTTATTGCTCAAGTCAGTGTCAATGATATGGATAGCTTGCGCAATATGGCAGATTTGGTTCGTGATAATTTAACAAGTGGGGTTGTACTTTTAGGAGCTACTACTAATGATAAAGTCAATTTTGTTGCTATGGCGACCAAAGAAGCAACTGCCAAAAAGATTCACGCCGGAAATATTGTTAAAGAGGCGGCTAAAGTTGCCGGTGGCGGCGGAGGCGGGCGTCCGGATATGGCCCAAGCCGGTGGGAAAAACCCTCAAAAATTAAATGACGCACTTTTAGCAGCAGAAGAAATTATTAAACAACAACTAATGTGATATTTTTAGGTAGGGTGGGCTTAGCCCGCCCTCTTAATATAAACACTTTTAATAAGTGGAGGTAATTTCTAGGATAAGTAGAATATAATGGTATCAGTATGGGGATAATAACAGGGAGGAGGATGTATTATATGTCCAATTTATCCCAAGAAACCATGATGTTTAAGGTTGGCAGTGAAGAAAATAATGTGGCATCTGAAATTATAGGCACAGTTTTCCGAGCTCTTAAAGAAAAAGGCTATAATCCGATTAATCAAATTGTCGGGTACTTATTATCAGGTGACCCAACTTATATTACCAGTCATAATAATGCCCGAGGACTAATTCGTAAATTAGAACGGGACGAATTGCTTGAAGAGTTTGTCAGGGCTTATGTAAAAGGTAAGTAGTAATTATGACAAACAAATAATATACCTCTGTCGAGCAATTATATTTCGACAGAGGTAATTTTATTTTGGTTTGTATAGTAAAATTTCACATATTATGGAGGCACTATGAGAATAATAGCTTTAGATGTTGGGGACAAAACAATAGGAATAGCAGTAAGTGATGAGCTTGGTTTGACTGCTCAAGGAGTGGAAGTTATTCGTCGTACAAGCCAAGCTAATGATTTTAAGAGACTTAACGAGCTTATTGACAGCTACAAATCTGATACAGTGCTTATCGGCCTCCCTAAAAATATGAACGGCACAGTAGGGCCGCGCGGGGAATTAGTACAGCAATTTGCGGAAAAGATTGCAGAAACTTTTTCAAACCAAAAGGTAATTTTATGGGACGAACGTTTGTCAACTGTCGCTGCTGAGCGTGCTTTGATTTCGGCAGATGTAAGTCGGGCAAAACGCCGTAAGGTGATAGATAAGATGGCTGCTGTCTTTATTCTTCAAGGGTATCTTGATAGCTTGCCTCGCCAACATCTTCCTTGACAGGAAAGGTTTTCTAGGATACAATTTTACAAGACATCGAAAGAGTGAGGTGACAGTAATTGGCTGATATTGAAAAGGAAGACCTCGAAGAAATGGACGAAGATTTAATTGTAGTTATGACTGACGAAGAAGGTAATGAGTATTATTACCGTGAAGAATTGATAATTCCGGTTGAAGAAAAACGTTATGCTATTTTAGTACCAATTGAGATTGATGAAGAAGGCTGTGGCTGCGGTGATTCTGAATGCGGTTGCGATGATGAGATTGATGTCTTTATTGCTCGCATTGATACCGACGAAAATGGCGAAGAAATATACGTTGATCCAACTGATGAGGAATTCGACCAGGTTCGTCTGGCCTACGAAGAGCTCATGGTTGATGAGGAAGATGAAGCCTAGAGGCTTCATCTTTTTTTGCCTTAAAACTTAGATTTTGATGTGAAAAGGTTAAGCTGGGTTTTTCTAATCTTTTTGTGGTATAATACTTATCATAATAAAATGGACAATCTTTAGAATTTTTCCTACCCTAATTGTACAAAAGTGAGGTGTAATATATGTGGCATATTTTAAAGAACAAATCCAGCTCTGTTTTAATTGTGTTAGCATTCTTTCTTTTAATGGGAAGTATTATGTTTGGAATGGCTAAACCAGTTAGTTTAAATACCGAAGATCAGACTATAGTTACTATCGAACCAGGCATGTCAGCAAGCGACATTGGCGAGCTGTTATATAAAGAAGATATTATTAAAAGTGTAATTATGTTTCGTGTAATTGCAAAAGTCTATAATATCGAGAGTTCCCTGCAAGCCGGGGAGTACGCTATTTCTAGAAACATGACTACTGAACAAATTGTAAAAATGTTAGCGCAAGGCCAAACAGCCTATCGTCAGATTACTATACCTGAAGGCTATAATATAGACCAAATTGCTAAGCTTGTAGAACAGCAGAAAATTGGTGATGCTAGCAAATTCAAGGAGTTAGCTCAAAACTATGCACCGTATTCATATATGTCAGGCATTGGCGTAGCCTATAAGGCAGAAGGTTATATTTCTCCGAACACTTATCAAGTGCCACGTGGTACTACAGAAGAGCAACTATTGAAGATTCTTGTTAAAGAGTTTGATACTCAATTTACGCCTAGTATGAGAGAGCGAGCCTCTGAAGTCGGTTTGTCTATTTCAGAGGTTATCACGCTAGCATCATTGGTAGAAAAGGAAGCAAAACTTGACGGTGACCGACCAATTATTGCTAGCGTGTTTCTTAACCGATTGAAACAGGATATGCCGCTGCAGTCGTGTGCCACTATTCAGTACATTTTAGGCTATCCTAAGGCTGAGTTATCAATTAAAGAAACCCAAATTGAATCACCCTATAACACTTACCAGCACATGGGCTTGCCTCCTGGGCCAATAGCTAATCCAGGCAGGGCTTCAATTAATGCCGTGTTGTATCCTGCTGATACTGACTATCTTTATTTCGTAGCCGACAAAGAAGGAGCTCATCATTATAGTAAAAGCTATCAGGAACATCTTGAATTAATTGATAAGGTGCGAATTTAAATATGGGCGGATTGGACATGCTGTTAAAGAATATGGAAAATTATGCCCGTGAAAACAAAGTGCCGATTATTAATAGCCAAGGCGCAGATTTACTTGTCGAAACCGTAAAGACTTATCGACCGTCGTCAGTTCTCGAGATAGGTACTGCGATTGGCTATTCCACGCTACTAATTGCTCGCAATTCACCCAGTGCTAAAATAATATCAATTGAAATCGATCCAGATAGAGTTGCCCAAGCTGATACGTTTATTAGGCAAGCCGGCCTTTCTGACCAGGTAGACATTGTAGTAGGTGATGCCAATCAAGTTATTTCGACGCTGAATACCAAATTTGATATGGTATTTATTGATGCTGCTAAAGGTCAGTATCTTAACTACCTAGTAAAAGTAATGGAAAAACTAAATGATAATGCTGTGATTTTTACCGATAATGTCTTGTTTCGTGGAATGGTCGAAGGAGATATTGAAACGCCGAGGCGGTACCGAACAATTGTTAAAAGACTGAGAGAGTTTTTAGAATTTATTCATCAAGATTCGCGATTTTCAACATCGCTTTATCGCAGTGGTGACGGTATTGCTATTTCTATTTACCAAGGAGCGAAAGTCTTTGAAAAAACCTGAACTATTAGCACCCGCAGGAAATCTTGAAAAACTTAAAATGGCCCTTATTTATGGAGCTGATGCCGTTTATGTGGGTGGAGAGTCCTATGGATTAAGAGCGTTTAGCGATAATTTCAGTAATGATGAACTGAAGCAGGCAGTTAATTTTGCTCATAGTTTGAATAAAAAGCTTTATGTCACAGTTAATATTTTTCCTCATAACGAAGATCTTGAAAATTTGCCGCAGTATTTAAAATTTTTAGGCAGCATAGCGGTTGATGCTATTATTATTGCGGATCTTGGTGTATACCGATTTGCCAAAGAATTAATACCTCATGTGCCTTTGCATATAAGCACTCAAGCAAATAATACCAATTGGTCTTCAGTTCTTTGTTGGCAGGAACTTGGGGCTAGCAGAGTTGTTATGGCTCGGGAAATCTCTCTTGATGATATTAAAGTTATTAATCAAAAAGTAAATATTGAATTAGAAGCATTTGTGCATGGTGCTATGTGTATGTCGTATTCGGGAAGGTGTCTGTTAAGCAATTATTTTACCGGCCGTGATTCAAATCGCGGCCAATGTGCCCAGCCGTGCCGCTGGAAGTATCATTTAGTTGAGGAAAAACGCCCCGGACAGTATTTCCCGGTCTTTGAAGATGAGCGTGGAACATATTTTTTAAATTCAAAAGATTTGTGTTTGTTGCCGCACTTACCGCAACTAATTAATAGCGGACTCGATAGTTTTAAAATTGAGGGCCGCATGAAAAGTGTTCATTATGTGGCAACGGTAGTCAAAGTGTACCGGCAAGCTATAGACGCCTATTTTGCAAATCCTAGCAGTTTTATTGTAGCCCCAGAATGGTTAGAGGAGCTTAATAAAGTATCTCATCGCGAATATACTACGGGATTTTATTTTAATAAAACTACCAGTGATGATCAAATATACGGCTCATCTTCTTACACTCAAACACATGATTTTGTTGGCTTAGTTAAAGCTTACGATGAGAGTACGGGTATGGCTATAGTTGAACAGCGAAATAATATGAAAATTGGTGATATTATTGAGATTGCTCAGCCTAGTAAGCCTTGCTTTACGCAGATTCTTGAAAAGATGTATGATGAGAGCGGCCAATCTATTAGCGCAGCGCCGCATCCCCAGCAAATTATTTCAATACCGATGGACAAGCCAGTTGCGGAGTTCTCCATGCTGCGCAGAAGGGCTAAATTATGAACGATATAATTCATGTGCGATTAGATCCGACCTCTATTAATTATGTTAACAGAATTATGGAGGGCTATGAGTACTTGGGTGTTGTGACAACTGTAGACCGTAAGCAAGGAATCGTTGCAATTAGGGTTACTCCTGATACTTATAATGAAGTTAAAAAAATTTTAGCGAACTTACCCATAGTTTTAGAATATATTTAGAAAAAACGCCATAGTATATAATTTTGCCATGAAATGCCATACTATCACTGAGGTGACTGTATGGCATTAGTTATTTCAAGGATTTTTAAACTTATTATTTTTTTTGCGATAATAGGCTGTTTGCTAATGAGCAGATTGTTTTATTTGCAAATTGTTAACAACTCAAAACTTGCGATAGAAGGTCTTAGCGGTCGTGTACAAGAGGTGCCGGTTGAAGTAGCACGGGGTGCAATCGTAGATAGAAACGGCATACCCCTGACTAATACCGCTCAACGATTCAGTATTGTGGTTTTTCCGTCTCAGCTTGAAAATAAAGTAAAGGCTGCGGAAATACTGACAGATTTAATCAATGAATCTGGAGAAAGCCTGCTTCATAAAGTTGAAAAAGATGAGCGGCCATTTAAGTTAAAGACTGATATTGATTTGGATACAGCGAATAAAATTAATGAAGCAAAGATTCCTGGAATAATTGCTGTTGCCGAAAGGATGCGTTACGGTTATGGGTCATTGGCATCACATCTTACCGGATATATAAATACTGCAGATAATCGTGGTGTAAGCGGTATTGAGGGTTTATACGATGAATTGTTGCGGGGTAACGAGCCAGAATATGCAGCTGCTTTAGTTGATGCTACACAACAAATCATCCCTGGTTTGGGTTATAAGAGATTACGTTTAAGTGATGGTTTAGGCCCACATAATATTGTCCTAACTGTAGATTCGCGAATTCAGCTAATCGTCGAGCGGGTTATGGACAAGGGAGTCGGAAAGGGGGCAATAATTGTCATGCGTCCATCTACTGGCGAAATTCTAGCTATGGCCTCACGTCCTAACTTTAATGCTAATCGAATTGAGGATTATTTAAATGAGGATTCTGCTCCCTTGTTAAACCGCGCTGTAGCTGCTTATCAACCAGGCTCAGTTTTTAAACTGGTAGTTGCTGCAGCGGCATTGGAAAACGAAATTGTTAAGCCTTCTGACAAGTTTTTTGACCCTGGGTATATTGAGGTTAGCAATCTGAGGTTTAAAGGTTGGGATTTTGAACGGGGCGGTCGAGGTCATATAACTTTTGCGGAGGCCATGGCATATTCAAGCAACCCAATATTTATTGAAGTCGGTCTAAAAATTGGTGCCGAGAAATTAGTGAGTATTGCTGAAAAGTTAGGATTTGGACATCATACAAAATTGGAGTTTGACGGCGAGGCAGATGGTAATTTGCCTGATACGGATAGCATTTATCCCGGCGAGTTAGCTAATTTTTCAATTGGCCAAGGCGCTTTTGAGGCTACACCATTACAAATTGTGTCTCTTGTTGCTACAATTGCTAATGACGGAATAAAGGTAGATCCTTATGTCGTTAGCAAGCTGACCCGGCAGGATGGTACAATTGTCAATACCTACCGCGCATCGCGTGGCGTTCGGGTATTATCGAGAAGCACAGCATTGGAACTTAGGAAGATGATGGCTGCTGTTACTAAATACGGTACGGGTCAGGCCGCCTATGTGCAAAATGTTGGTTCGGCAGGAAAAACGGGATCGGCTGAAACCGGACATATTGATAAAAACGGCCAAGGCGTCAACCATGCTTGGTTTGCTGGATATGTACCTCTCGATAATCCGCAGTATGCGATAGTGGTTTTCGTGGAAGCGGGAATGTCTGGCGGTGACATTGCAGCGCCGATTTTCCGGGAGATTGCTGAGGGTATAATCAATAGCAAGTAGAAAGAAATGGATTGCTTGCAGGAAGATAATCTAAAAAGTCAAATATTAACTACCTAAGGCTCTATTTGCTTTTCGCATTAACCGGTTTTATGAAGTGTATAATAACTATAGATTGCGCCTAGGAGGATTTTATAAATGAACTACGTGGAGGTTGCTAATAATGCTGTAGATATCGCCAAAAAGGTTGGTGGTTATGCGGCTGAGGCTTATATTCTTGACGCTAAAGCATTAACTATTGAAATTGCAAACCAAGAAGTAGAGACAATGAAGTTTGCCGAGGACAGTGGAATTGGAATACGTATTTTTTCAAAGGAAGGTAAAGTTGGATTTGCCTATTCAACTAATCTTAATGCTATAGAGGACGTGGCCCGTCAAGCGTTAAACAACAGTTATAAGAGTTTTGCCGATAAAAGTAACGCTTTACCTAAGTTAACACAAAAAATAGATAGTATGGATTTACTTGATAAAAAAATTGCCGCTGCAACAATTGAGGAGAAGATTGATCTTGCCAAGCAAGTTGAAATGGCAGCTCGTAAAACTGATAAACGGGTAACCCGCACCGAGCGTTGCGGGTATCAAGATGCCGAATATGGAGTAGCTTTGGCTAATTCTAACGGGACGTCAGTGTATTATCGTTCTGGTTACTGCGGGATATATGGTATTCTGCTTGCCGAAAAGGATGGCGATGTTCAGACAGGTTCTGGCATTAGCTTCAGTCGCAATTTTGACGTATTGAATGCTGATTTTGTCGGCCAAGAAGCTGCTCAAGATGCTACGATATTACTTGGCGCGAAAAGTATTGGAACTACTAAAGCTATGCTGGTTTGTACTCCCAAAGTTGCGACAAGTTTCTTTTCTATACTTATACCAGCGCTTTGCGCTGACTCAGTACAGAAGGGAAGATCGTTATTTAGGGATAAGGTAGGCCAAAAGGTAGTATCATCCCTAATCAATTTAGTCGATGATGGCAATCTGGCCGACGGGATTGCGACTAGTCCTGTCGATGGAGAAGGCGTTCCGACTCAACGGACACATCTGATTGTCAACGGAACGTTAAATGGCTACCTACACAATGCGTATACTGCAGCAAAGGACAATGTTGTAAGTACCGGTAATGGGAGCCGCAGCTCCTTTAAGAGTTTGCCTGAAGTGGGTTCTACTAATATATTCATACAGGCTGGAAATACGAGGCGCGAAAAACTCATTCAGGAGGTTGACAATGGCTTTTACGTTACTAGTGTTATGGGGATGCATACTGCCAATCCTATATCAGGCGATTTTTCTATCGGAGCAGCCGGTGTTTGGATAAAAAACGGCAAATTTGCTCAGGCCGTACGAGGCGTTGCCATTGCGGGAAACATCCTGGAACTTTTCGGACAGATAGACGGAATCGCTGATGACCTAAGATTCTATGGATCGAAAGGTGCACCCACAATTAGAATAAGTAATATAACGGTCAGCGGAAGTTAGCTAAATTTTAGGTACAAGATATTCTAGGCAAATTAATCAAATTGTGGTAAAATATCAAAGTTAATATAAAGCAGTCGAAAGGCATGGCTATATGACAAAAAAACTACGTATATTAGTCCTTCATGGACCAAATTTAAATCTGCTTGGTAAGCGTGAGCCTAGTATATATGGCACGCTTACACTTGATGAAATTAATGAAAAGATTACTCAGCGGGCCAACAATCTAGGTATTGACGTTGATTGTATTCAGACTAATCATGAAGGTATAATGGTCGATGCAATTCAGCAGGCAGCTGATTGTTATAATTGTTTAATTATCAATGCAGCAGCTTTTACTCACTATAGCATAGCCATTCGAGATGCCATAGCTGCCGTTAATTTACCAACAATCGAAATACATTTGTCAAATATTTATAAACGTGAGGAATTTCGTCATCATTCTGTAATATCTGCCCTTGTAAACGGGACAATCGCTGGATTTGGTGTACATAGTTATCTTTTAGCTATAGATGCAGCAGTAAGCTTGATGAGGCGGTGATGGTGTGACAAAAGATAGGCTAAAAAGGTTACGCGCTTTTATGGTTGATTATGGTTTAGCAGCAGTAATTGTTAATAATCCGGAAAATCGCCGTTACTTTAGCGGGTTTACTGGTACAGCCGGAATGTTACTGATTACAAGAAAAAAAGGTTTTTTAATAACTGACTTCCGTTATATTGAACAAGCTAGGAATCAAGCTGATTGTTTTGAGATTGTAAAACACGGCAATAGCATCTATGAGACACTGGCAGAATTGGCTAAAGATCATCAATTAGAAAAAATCGGTTTTGAAAGTGATTTTACTACTTACTCGACCTTCCAAAACTTTACTAAAGTGATTCAAGAAAATACTTTAGTACCGGTTATGTTGGATGATTTGAGGGCTGTTAAAGATGACAATGAGATTAAGTTAATTCGGGAAGCTGTTAAAATTGCTGATGATGCATTTTCATATATTTTATCAATCTTGAAACCAGGCATTCGCGAGCGGGATATTGCTCTTGAGTTGGAATATAAGATGCGTCAGTTAGGTGCGGAAAAAGCTGCATTTGATATAATAGTTGCCTCAGGTATTCGCGGGGCGCTGCCTCATGGCGTTGCATCCGAAAAAATAATTGAGCCTGGCGACTTTGTAACAATGGACTTTGGCGCTGTATATAAAGGTTATCATTCAGATATTACAAGAACCGTATGTGTGGGTAAGGCAAATTCTAGGCAACGGGAAATCTATGATATAGTCCTTAAAGCGCAATTGGCGGGCTTACAGGCAATTAGATCAGGCAATTCTTGTAAGGATGCCGATTTTGCTGCCAGAACTATAATCCAAAATCATAAATATGGCGAATATTTCGGCCATGGGTTAGGCCATGGCGTTGGTCTTGTTATACATGAAGAACCTAGACTATCACCATCTAATGTTGAAGGTTCTCTCGAAGAATTTATGGTTGTCACTGTTGAACCCGGTATTTATATTCCCGAGTGGGGCGGTGTCAGAATTGAAGATACGGTAATTGTTACTGCACACAATGTTGAAGTTTTGACAAAAAGCAGTAAACAGCTTATAGAACTAGATTTTTAATTGGGGGTAAGGCAATGATTTCAAGTAATGATTTTCGTACAGGTGTGACTATTGAAATTGACAATGATGTATGGCAAGTAGTTGATTTTCAACATGTTAAGCCAGGTAAAGGTGCTGCTTTCGTGCGGGCTAAATTAAAGAATATGAGAACAGGCTCTGTTGTGGAGCGTACGTTTAACCCCAGTGAGAAGATACCTAAGGCACATGTTGATAATCGCCAAATGCAATATCTTTACGAGAGTGGCGGCATGTACGTTTTTATGGACAATGAGACATATGAGCAAATTGAGCTAGATGGCGATACACTTGCTAATGCCATTAACTTCCTTAAAGAAAATATGACTATCTCAATTATGATGTTCCAAGGAAATATTATCGGAGTTGACCTGCCTAACGCAGTCGAACTGGAAGTAATTGAAACAGACCCCGGTATTCGAGGCGATACCGCTACTGGTGGCACGAAACCGGCTAAACTTGAGACAGGCTATGTAGTGAAAGTTCCATTATTCATTAATGTTGGTGATGTTCTACGGGTTGATACCCGCAGCGGTCAATATATTGAACGTGCATAAAGTTCAGACATTCTTGGCGTAAGCCGAGAATGTCTGGCTTTTTTTTGTATTATGAATTTACCGAAGTTTGGACATAATATCAGTATCGCGCTTAACATTTGTAAAGGGGGGGTATATATTTATGGCAAATATTAAGGAAAAGGTTGCATATTTACAAGGTTTAACAAAAGGACTTAATGTGAGTGACGCCTCATCAGAAGGCAAGTTGATTTTGAATATTGTTGATGTACTAGATGATATGGCAGAAGAAATTCAAAACGTGAATTTGGTACATGAAGATCTAGAAGATTATGTTGAAAGTATTGATGAAGATTTAACAGAGCTGGAAGAAGAAGTTTATGAAGATATGTATGATGTTGATGAAGATTACGTTGAAGTAGAATGCCCGTTTTGTCATGAAAGTGTAGCCTTCGAATCTGAGTTGCTTGATGACGAGGATGCTGTTGAAGTTACCTGTCCACATTGCGGTGAAGTAGTTTATGACAATGTGATTGATCTAGATGATGTCGATATCGATATGAATTCACATGCGCTTAGAAATAGTATTCACCCTGGAATATAAGTGATAAAAAAATCCCGGAATCCTCCGGGATTTTTTTATGCCTCTCAATAATGAAAAAAATAACTATTAAGCTAAATGATGGAATAAAGTTATTTTTTAATCCATATCTATGTAAAGAAAGGATGGGTGAAGAATGAGCATCACTGAAATTATAAATGATCAGATATTTCCAATATTACCGCCCAATATAGGTACATTACTTAAGCGTATTCCGGAAAGCCATCTGGCAGCTGTAACAGAAATAAGACTGCGTATTAATAAACCGCTTATGCTGATCGTTGGTTCAGAAGATTATATGATAAGTTCCACCGGGAGTCTTGTTGGCGAAACTCGGAATGCTTACTTTTGCACAAATGATGATATTAGTCGCACATTTCAGCTAATAAGTAAAAATTCAATTTATGCATTGGAACAGGAATTAAAGATGGGATTTTTAACGGCGAGAGGCGGACACCGGATTGGCCTAACTGGACAGGCCATTATTGTCGATGGGCAGCTGAAAGCAATTAAAAACATCAACTCGTTAAATATTCGACTGGCTCGTGAAGTTAAGGGGTGCTCTTGTCTTGTCTTACCGCACATTGTAAAAAATGGTAAGCGGGTTTTGAGTACCCTGATAATATCTCCCCCGCGCTGCGGAAAAACCACAATCTTGAGGGATATAATTCGAAATTTGAGCACTAGAAGCAGCGCCTTTGTTGGCGTTCAGGTCGGTGTTGTAGATGAACGGTCAGAAATTGCAGCTAGTTTAAATGGTATTTCAACAGTCGACTTAGGCGATAGAGTTGACGTCCTTGATGGCTGTCCAAAATCAGAGGGGATGCTAATCCTAATCAGATCGATGTCACCGCAGGTGATCGCTACCGATGAACTTGGTCGGGAAGAAGACGCCTACGCCGTTCGTGAAGCTTTAAATGCAGGTATCAGCGTTATTGCTACAATACACGGGCGAAGTGTTGCTGAAGTTATGGAACGCCCTTATGTTGGCCAGCTGATTAAAGCAAAGTATTTTGAACGTTACATTATTTTAAGTGATACCCCGACTATTGGAACTATTCAAGAAATTGTGGATGCTAGGACTGGAAACATATTATATCAGCATAAGACGGGGGTCAAAGCATGTGGCTGAAAATTATCGGAGCAGTATTTGTAATAATAGCAGGTACTAGTCTTGGATTTATGTTAGCAAATCGCTGTAGTGAACGGCCAAGGCAAATTCGGCAGATTATCAGCTGTATCGGGTCGCTCAAAACGTATATTGGATATATTTCTTTACCGCTTTCTGAAGCCTTACGTAATTGTACCAATGGTACTTATGGCGCAGTTAACAATCTGTTTCAGAACATGGCATTGATACTTAGTGAGAATGGCTGGATGACGCCGCAAGAGGCTCTAAACCAGGCTATAAATGAAACAAATATGTTGGCCCTAGAACGACCAGAGCTTGAAATTCTTGCTGCTCTTGGCGCTAATTTAGGTTCAACTAGCCGAGAGGAACAGAAGACTTATCTTGATATGGTTCAAGAACAACTAGCCAAAATTGAGCAAGATGCTATTAGGTTACGTGATCACAATTCGAAGATGTATAGATATCTTGGTATTTGCGGGGGGTTAGCGATAGTTATTGTGCTAATTTGATAAAAAGGGGTGAGAGGAAATGGGTTTAGATTTGCTATTTAAGATTGCTGGAGTAGGGATATTAGTTTCAGTTTTCCATACGGCGCTTAAGCAGGCTGGTAAAGAAGACATGGCCCACTTGTGTACGTTGGCAGGCTTTACTATAGTGTTATTTTGGGTTGTGCAGCTATTAGGACGCTTGTTCAACACGGTACAGGATGTCTTTAAGTTGTTCTGAGGGGTGTAAAAATGTGGATATAATTCAAATAGTTGGCCTAGGATTCGTAGTAACACTATTAATCATGATTGTCAAGCGCGAACGACCAGAAATAGCTGTGCAATTAAGCTTAGCTTTAGTAAGTATTATATTTTTGCTTGTGTTAAGTAAAATTGGTGTCGTTTTAAATTTATTTCGAGATTTGGCTGAAAAAGCTAACATAAGTTATACATATTTGAATACTATTTTGAAAATTATCGGTATTGCCTATATAACAGAGTTTGGTGCGCAGGTTTGTCGTGATGCTGGTGAAGGGGCAATTGCGGGTAAGATAGAGTTTGCCGGCAAGGTATTTATCATGATTTTGGCAATTCCGATAATTGCCTTAGTACTTGATACCATCGTTAGATTGATTCCATGAGGTGGAGAATGGGAATGAGAATCTATATAATGGCTGTGCTATTTTTAATTGTCTTCTCAGCGGGAGCGTTTGCCGCTCCAGTTGATAATGACGAGCTTGCTAACGATCTTTTTAAAAAACTATCACCGGACGAGGTAAATAACTTCATTACCAAAGTTAATAATGAATTGCATCAAGATATTCCTTTGCTTACGAGTACCACCGTAAAAGAGATTGCCAGCCATGGAATTAGTTTCGATGGTCAGAGCCTTTGGCAGATTTTTATCAATAAATTATTTAAAGAATTTGCAGCAAATCTTCATCTGCTTGGTAAGTTGTTGTTTCTAGCGGTATTATGTGCAATGCTGCAAAACTTGCAAAATTCATTCAATCAATCAGGCATATCACTTCTTGCATATAGTCTCTGCTATATATTCTTAGCAGTAATTGCTTTAACAGCCTTCTGTAATGCTTTAAATCTTGCCCGTGAGACTGTCGGTTATATGGTAGGCTTCATGCAGGCGTTGCTTCCCCTTATGATAACTCTGCTTACCGGTGTCGGTGCAATTACATCTGCAGCTTTATTTACGCCGTTAATGCTCTTTGTTGTTGCTACAGTAAGTATAGTGGTAAAGGATGTTGTATTACCCCTTTTACTATTAACAGCCACTCTTGAGTTTGTTAATTATCTGACTGATAAATATCGTTTAAACAATCTAACGGGAATTATTAAACAAACAGGAATGATCGTGCTTGGTTTTACCATGGTAATTTTCATCGGAATTATCACTATTCAGGGTGTAGCCGGGGGGGTAGCTGACGGGATTACTTTGCGGACTGCGAAATTTGCAACGGCAACTTTCGTCCCGGTTGTTGGTAAAATGTTTGCCGACACTGTTGAATTAGTAATGGGAGCTTCACTGCTATTAAAGAATGCAATAGGTATATTTGGTGTAATGGCGGTCTTGTTAATTTGTGCCTTTCCGTTGATTAAACTCTTATCTTTAGTTGCAATAATTAAAATAGCTGGTGCTCTTGTCCAGCCGATGGGCGATGAGAAGATGGCCAAATGCCTAGATGCCATGGGGAATAATCTCTTATTAGTTTTTGCTTGTGTCTTAACGGTTGCCTTAATGTTTTTTTTGGCCATAACAATGATAATTGGCGCCGGCAGTGTAGCAATGATGCTAAGGTAATACAAACAGTGCGGGCGGAGGGGTATAATGATAGCTTTTGTATCAGCTTGGATTAAGGATATAATACTTGTTGTCTTGTTTGCTGCCTTTATGGAATTACTGCTGCCTAGCAGCAGTATGCAGCGGTTTATTAGGGTAATAATGGGGCTATTCATAATGTTGACGATCCTGAATCCTGCGCTTGACGTAATTCAAAATCATCTGGCATCGGGGCAGGAATTATCGGCGGTAACTACTGCACTAAACAATTCAGTTAGTAGTAAAAATGTAACAAATTCAATGAGTGATGAACGAGATAAGCTGGCATATGAGTTATATAAGAATGAGTTAGCCAAGCAAGTTAGAGCAATAGTCACTAACTTAGACGGTGTTGCTGATGCCAAGGTAGCTGTAGATGTAACTACTGCTGATGGGTTAATGGCAGGTTCGATAAAGAATCTTACTGTATATGTTAAGCCTGGGATAGCTGCGAACGGCCAGAAGATTTCACCTATTCATAAGGTTAACGTTGGTGGAGAAAACGTTCAGGTTGACGGAGTACAAGAGCTTAGACCGCAGTTAGTTAATAAGATAAAACACTCAATATCAGAGCTATATCAGCTTTCTGAAAGTAAAATTGACGTACAATTACTATACTAAAAGGAGGGGAAAAACGAATGAACGGATTTAGTTCATTTATCGAAAATTCAAAAAAATTGTGGCCGAGCAAATTAATTCGTGAAGGCGCACTAAATACCCGGTTGCTGTTACTCGGGATTCTTGGTGTTATTCTTTTACTGATCGGCAGTGTGTACGATGGACAAATGAGCAAGAATAATATTGATAAGCCTAGTGAGATGCTCAAGACTGTGCCGGTACCTTCAGTTAATCGCAGTTATGAAGAAGTTTTAGAGGCAAAGATGTCTAATCTTCTGTCGCAGGTAAGAGGGGCGGGATCCGTAGCAGTTAGTATTACGCTTGAAAGTAGTGCGACTCAGGAACATGCTAAGAATATTGTAAAAGAGACCAGGACTATTCAGGAGAAGGACACCACCGGCGGAATAAGAACAACTGTAGAGACTAAAGAGAACCAGCAGATATTACTTGGTAAAGAAAATAGCGTTGATAAGCCTGTAATGGTACGGGAAGTGAAACCTATCATAAAAGGTGTGCTCGTAATAGCGGAAGGAGCATATGATTCTAGTGTTAAAGCAAATTTGACGAAGGCAGTAGAGGCAGGATTGGGAATTCCTTCTTACAAAATAACGGTGCTGCCGCAAAGAAAGTGAGGTATTATAGATGAAAGTTGTTGCTTTTATCAAAAACAAAAAAGCTATACTTAGCTGTATAGCCGCAATGGTAATTATACTGCTGGGGGCGTTTGCTTTTGTATTTACCGACCAAGATAAAACCGGAGCTAAGGTAGATCGGTCTAACGCAATCCAAGTAGCAAAATCTCTGCCGGCTGAGCAAGTAATACCCGTCGCAAGTCCAGATTTTTTCACCGAATATCGCTTAGAACGTGATAAGATTCGAAGCGAACGATCCGACCTATTGCGCGAAAGTATCAAATCAGCTACATCTGATGAAGCAAGACAAAAAGCTCAAGACATTATGCTTAAGATGGTCATGGATAAGCAGCGGGAAACTGAAATAGAGAGCTTAATTAAGGCACGGGGATTTGCCGACGTGCTAGTATTTATTAAGGAAAACTCAGTTAGCGCTGTTGTGAAAACATCGTCTCTATCGCGAGAGGAAGTAGTCCAAGTGGCCGACGTAATAAGTCGTGTAGCCGGTGTTAAAGCCGAGGATATTACAATAAGCGCCAAGCCTTAAAGTTAGGTATATTTTTTCTATAGTGGTCAGGATAGTGGTTTGTAAAGATGGAAAATCTTTGTTATAATATGTATATTCACAACAGGTGTATTCTGACATAAAGAGTTTTTTAACGTTTAGTTACTAAAAAAATTGTATTTGAGAAAGAGGAAATTACTGATATAATTTCTGGAATACTAAAATAGTTTTATAGTATATTGTCGTAAGCTGACTTCGGATTGGAGGGGTGTACTTGGAAAAGCGAGTTGAAAGATTAGAACACAATGATGTAGGCTCAATTCGTATAGCTGATGAAGTAGTAGGTATTATCGCTGGTTTAGCAGCTACCGAGGTTGATGGAGTAGCTGGTATGAGCGCCGGTTTAGTTGGCGGTATTGCTGAAATGTTAGGTAAAAAGAACCTAGCAAAGGGTGTTAAAGTAGAAGTTGGCGAACGTGAGGCTGCTGTAGACTTATATATTATTGTAGAATTTGGGGTGCGCATACCAGATGTTGCACTAAAAGTCCAAGAAAACGTTAAAAAGGCTATTGAATCAATGACTGGACTCGAAGTTGTTGAAGTTAATATCCATATCCAAGGGGTCGGTTTTAGTCCGGAGGGGAAAGATGAAGATATCCGGGTGCGCTAGAAAGGAGTAATTTATGGGGATTTTTGACCGTATTATACTGTCTATTTATACATTATTACTGACCTTTTTATCAGTGGGTGTAATGTTAATCGCTTTACGCCTAATTTCTTTAGATTTAGTTTGGACAAGCCTTAATCGTATATATGGCCAATGGGAAGCGGCATTAATTGGAGCTGTGTTTCTCTTAGTCAGTATCCGTTTGATGTTGGCAGGCTTACGGACAAAGCACAACAAGGGGACTATTGTCCATCACAACGATTTTGGTGATGTACATATAACACTTGATGCAGTTGAAAATTTGATTGAAAAGACTGCCAGACATGTTCGTGGTGTGCGTAGCGTTAAAATTAATATTGAACGTAGGAGCAGCAATTTGTTTGTTACAATTAGAGCGATTATTAGTCCGGAGAGTAATGTTCCTGATGTTTCGAAGGATATTCAGCAAAGGGTGCATGACCATATAAAGAGTACAGTGGGTATAGAATTAGCCGATGTGCGAATATTAGTTGAAAATATCTCAAATGATTTTAAACCAAAGCAGCGTGTTGAATAGAAGGGAGTAATAATATGGATGCGAAACTGTGGGAGGAAATCTGGCAAAATCACAGCGGCAAAATTGTTGGTGCTGTGGCTGGATTGCTAATCGGTATTTTTATTATTGCTTTCGGCTTTTTCCGTACGCTATTAGTGTTGCTCTGCGTAGCTGCTGGCTATATCGTCGGGAAACGAATTGATGAGAAAGAGGAGATTACCGATATCCTTGATCGGCTCTTACCGCCTGGCTACCGTCGCTAATTAGTCGAATCACTATGGAGTGGTTAAGAAAAGAGGGATAATATGAGTCGTAGAAAAGCCAGAGAAGTAGCTTTGCAAGTACTATTTCAATTAGATTTCAATACATCAAGTAAAGAAGAGGCGTTAGAGGCTGTTGTCTTAGAAACAGGTCGGTTGTCAGGAAATGCCCAGAAATATGCTATTGCTCTAATAGAAGGAACTCAGTCCAACCGAGCAATGATAGACGAAATTATTTCAAGTGTATCTTCTGATTGGAAACTTGGCCGAATGGCTAGTGTGGACCGTAATATTGTCAGGATAGCTATTTATGAGATGAAGTTGGCCGATGAACGGATTCCGCCCAACGTGGTAATAAATGAGGCTGTTGAACTAGCCAAAAAGTTTGGGTCAGATGAATCTGGCCGTTTTGTTAACGGTATACTTGGAACATTAGTAAAGGATCATGAAAAATGAATTTCATTTTAGGTATAGATACCAGCTGTTATACAACATCATTAGCAATCATGGATGAAGGTGGCAGACTTATTGCTGATGCCCGTAAACTTCTAAGTGTTAAAAGTGGTAACCGCGGCCTCTCGCAATCTGAAATGGTATATCAACACACGCGAAATCTCCCACTCCTATTTGAACAAGTTTTTGATAAGTTTGATACACCTATTAGTCTCAAAGCAATAGGTGTATCGGCTTGGCCACGACCTTTGCCGGATTCTTATATGCCGGCATTTCTTGTTGGTACAGGATTTGCCCGGGCATTGGCGATTACTGACAAAAGTAGACTCAAGCAGGTTAGTCACCAAGAAGGACATATTTTTGCTGGCATATGGTCGGCTGGTGGGCCGAGAAGCAACAACTTCTTGGCCATTCATATGTCTGGGGGAACTACTGAGTTGCTGAAAATAGAGCGTTCAGAAAGAAAAACGCATATTGAACTAATTGGCGGAAGTAAGGATTTAAATGCTGGGCAAATGATTGACCGAATAGGAGTACTTATGGGATTACCTTTCCCGTCTGGAGCACATCTTGAAGAATTAGCTAAATATAATAAAGGAGCACCGGCCATGATCCCGTCATCAGTTCAAGGGTTAGAAGTTAGTTTTTCTGGCCCAGAGACCCATGCAATTAGGCTAATTAAAGGCGGGGCAACTCACGAAGCTGTTGCCGAAGGGGTTCAGCTCTGTATTAGTCAGTCCTTATCAAGATTAATTAGAACTGCAGTTAAAGCGACGGGCTTAAAAGAAATATTACTGGTTGGCGGGGTATCTTCCAATCAATACATTCGCAATTATATTGAGCAAAATGTCCGTGATTTAGGCATAAAAGTATTCTTACCTGAAAGACAATATAGCTCTGACAATGCCGTAGGGGCGGCTTTCATGGCACTGATCGGTTAGCATCATAGAAAAATGGTCTCGGAGGTTTTTCTGGTTTGTTGTAGGTGGCCTGTGCGGATAATTAAGCAATAGACAAGGCCGCAGATATTAACCATTACCAGACTTTTGTCTGGTTTTTTTTATGTATCTGTTATATTATTAGACTGTGTATATATATACACATGTTCCCAATATTGTCGAGATTTGATGGTGATTTTTAAATTGAGTATTTTAACGGTAGGAGATCTGACCAAGTATATAAAGTCAGTTTTTGATCGAGATGAAAAACTTGTATCTGTGTTTGTTCGAGGTGAGATTTCGAATTTTAAACAGCATTACTCCGGACACTGTTATTTTACCTTAAAAGATAATGAGGCAGTAATCAAAGCAGTTATGTTCAAAAGCAGAGCCCAATATTTAAAATTTGCTCCCTGTAATGGTCTAAAGGTAATTGCTTATGGTCGGGTTACTATATACGAACGTGATGGGCAGTATCAGCTTTATGTTGAGCAGCTTATGCCGCAAGGTGTAGGAGAACTTAGTTTGGCCTATGCTCAACTAAAAGAAAAACTTGAGCAAGAAGGCTTGTTTGAGCCGGCTAGAAAACGTGAACTTCCATTTCTGCCCAGAGCTGTCGGGGTAATAACGTCGCCTACCGGTGCTGCTGTTCGCGATATATTAACTGTTGCAAAACGCCGCCATCCTGGGATTCCGCTTTACCTGTATCCTGTTCAAGTCCAGGGCAGTGAAGCACCAGGACAGATTTGTAAAGCTTTAAAAATCCTGAATAAATTAAAGAATGTAGAGGTTATTATCATAGGCCGCGGAGGCGGTTCGATTGAGGAATTATGGTCTTTTAACGATGAAAGAGTCGTTCGTGCTATTGCTGACTCAGTTATTCCGGTAGTTTCAGCAGTTGGGCATCAGACCGACTTTACATTGGCTGATTTTGCCGCTGATTTGAGAGCTGCTACTCCTTCACAAGCTGCTGAAATTGTTATTCCTGATGCAAAAGAACTGTCACGTTATGTATTAAGTCTAAAAAATGCGGTTGAGTCGGCTATGCTTAATATACTTAAAAAGAAACGTACTAGGCTTGAACATTGTTTGGATAGTTGGGTTTTTACTTGCCCTAGAGATATAATTACTGATCGGCATCAGCAGTTAGACAATCAGACCCAAAGACTTTCACAAGCTGTTAGCAAAATATTTATGGCAAAAAAAGAGCATTTTAAAGTAGCAACTGGCAAACTGACTGCTCTTAATCCGCTCGCGGTGTTGTCGCGCGGCTATAGCATTGTGGAAACTACCGAAAAAGTTTTAATAAAAAAGGCTAATGATGTAGCAATAAACCAGGAAATTGATATCGTATTACACGAAGGGCAAATTAGGGCAAAGGTGACTAATACGGAGGAGACGTCAATATGGCAAGAAAAAAACAAGAGCAATGTATAGAGGATACAATTAGCTTCGAGGACGCATTGAGTAAGCTGGAAGCTATAGTTAAACAACTCGAGCAAGGAGATCTTTCGCTTGATCAGTCTCTCGATCAATATGCACAGGGAGTACGGTTGTCTCGTTTGTGCTTGGCTAAGTTAAACTCGGCTGAAGATAAAATAACCAAAGTAATTACAGAAGCTAATGGAAAAATCGTGGAATCTAATTTGGACTTTCAGGAGGAGGAGTAATGTTTAAACAATATTGTCAAGAACGCTGCAAATTGATTGACCAGCAGCTTGCTAAACTGATGCAAAGCAATAACGTACACGAGGCAGTAATATTTGATGCAATGCAGTATAGTTTATTTGCTGGCGGTAAAAGGTTAAGACCGCTCCTATTGATGGCGGCGGCTGATGCTGTTGGCGGCAACGGCCAGAAATACCTTCGGATTGCCTGCGGTCTAGAAATGATTCATACATATTCACTTATACATGACGATTTACCGGCCATGGATAATGACGACTACAGGCGCGGAAAACTAACTAACCATAAAGTCTTTGGTGAGGGAATCGCAATTTTAGCCGGTGACGGACTTTTGACGCATGCTTTTGATGTCATGTTGTCACAGACAGAGGTTAAACCGAGTCGATTAATCCAAGTTATTCGTGAAATTAGTAATGCTGCCGGTCCCTGCGGAATGGTTGGTGGACAGGCTGTTGATTTAGTATCCGAAGGAAAAATTCTAGATCATGAAACGGTGAAGTTTATGCACCAGGCAAAAACAGGTGCTTTATTTAAAGCAGCCATAAGAGCAGGGGCTCTTTTATCTGATACTGATGACGTTAAATTGGCTGCTTTGACTAAATTTGCAGATTGTTTCGGTCTCGCTTTTCAAATTACTGATGATATTCTGGATGTTGTGGGCAATCAGGATAAAATTGGCAAGCCTATTGGCAGCGATATTAGAAATCAAAAAGCCACTTATGTGACATTATATTCTTTAGAAGAAGCGCAAAAGATGGCCAGACAAGTAGTCGACGAGGCGCTGGATACCCTCCGTGGCTTTGGACCGGAGGCAGAGATGCTGCGTAATTTTATTACCTATCTTTTAGCGCGTGAAAACTGAGGTGAACATTTTAAATGCCGGAATTTGCATTGATCAAACAAAACGTTGTATTAATGGCAGCAGCTACGGCATGGTTTAGTGCTCAAATACTTAAAACAATTTTTAATTTTTTTAAGTATAAAAAATTTGATGCTGAACGTTTAATTGGGGCAGGTGGAATGCCAAGCTCTCATACTTCTTTAGTTGTTGGTCTGTCCTCCTCGCTTGGACTGACCGAAGGGTTTGACTCGTCGATGTTTGCAGTTTCGCTTGTGTTGGCAGGTATCGTCATGTATGATGCTGCCGGTGTGCGCCGTGCGGCTGGAAAGCATGCAAAGATTATCAATAAGTTAGTTAGGCACACTCGTGCCGAAAAAACCGTCCGCGATATAAAGCTTAAAGAATTACTGGGTCATCATCCAATTGAAGTTTTAGCCGGTGCTATCCTAGGGATGGCAGTGGCCTATGCTTTCAATCTATATTGGTGATATTATAGCATTATGATATAATTAGACATGATTATTGGGTGCAGTGGGAAAGAGGGGAACCTATTGAACAGTTTACTAAATAGCATTGCTAACCCCCAAGATATAAAAAAGTTTACGGTAGCCCAACTAGAAAAGCTTGCAGGTGAAGTTCGTGAGTTGCTTATACGTACAGTAGCCCAAACAGGCGGGCATTTGGCTTCAAGCCTAGGTGTTGTAGAACTGACGCTAGCACTTCACCGTGTCTTTGATAGTCCGCGAGATAAATTTATTTGGGATGTAGGCCATCAAGCCTATGTTCATAAAATACTTACTGGCAGACGCGAAGAGTTCGGTACTCTCCGTACATTAGGCGGGATTAGCGGTTTTCCTAGACGTACTGAAAGTGAGCATGATGCATTTGGCACAGGCCATTCAAGCACTTCCATCTCAGCCGCTTTAGGAATGGCCTGTGCCCGCGACATAATGGGAGAAAAGAATGAAGTACTTGCCATTATTGGTGACGGTTCATTGACGGGCGGCCAAGCCTATGAGGCGTTAAACCACGCTGGTGATCTTGGGACAAACCTTATTGTGATATTAAATGATAACGAAATGTCGATTGCAAAAAATGTTGGGGCAATGTCAGATTATCTGTCTAAGATGCGTACTGCTCCTACTTATGCTAAGGTGAAACACGATATAGAATTTTTGCTTAGGCGAATACCTGCCATTGGTGATAGTGTTGCAAAAACAGTTGAACGGGTTAAAGACAGCCTGCGCTATTTATTGGTGCCAGGCATGCTATTTGAGGAATTGGGTTTCAATTATATTGGGCCGATTGACGGTCATAATCTGCAGTTATTAACTGATGTTTTGCAACAGGCTAAAACTATGGAAGGACCACGGCTTATCCATGTGCTGACCCGCAAAGGTAAAGGTTATATTCCCGCGGAATGTCATGCGGACAAATTTCATGGGGTCGGTCCGTTCTGTATCGAATCAGGCGAGTTTAAAAAGAGCAGCAGTAAGCCTTCTTATACGTCAGTTTTTAGTGATACACTTGTAAAAATAGCAAAAGATGATAATAGCATAGTGGCAATTACCGCCGCGATGCCAGAGGGGACAGGCCTAAAAAAATTTGCCTCCGCTTTTCCAAAACGATTTTTTGATGTAGGTATTGCCGAACAGCATGCAGTTACTATGGCGGCAGGTCTGGCTACACAAGGTAATAAACCACTGGTAGCATTATACTCGACTTTTGCTCAACGTGCCTATGACCAGATTGTCCATGATGTCTGCCTGCAAAAACTTCCTGTCGTTTTTGCCTTGGACAGGGCCGGAATAGTAGGTGAGGATGGTCCTACCCATCATGGCGTATTTGACTATTCCTATTTACGGCATATACCTAATCTTATACTGCTAGCACCGAAGGATGAAAATGAACTGCAGCATATGCTGAACAGTGCATTTGCTTATAATGCGCCGGTTGCTATTCGTTATCCAAGAGGAAGCGGCGTTGGTGTTGCGCTAGACACATCACTAAAACAAATTGATATCGGAACGGCCGAAGAGCTCAAGCAAGGCAAGGATATTGTGTTTTTCGCGATAGGCACCATGGTAGGCACATGTATGGAGGCCAGCAAAATACTTGAAGAACGTGGAATTAAGGCCGGGGTAGTTAACGCCCGTTTTATTAAGCCAATCGATGAAGCTCTGCTGCGTAGGATTGCCCGTGAAGTCGGCATTATTGTTACTGTTGAAGATAATGTCTTAGCGGGTGGCTTTGGATCGGCAGTAATTGAAACTTTAAGTGCGTGTAATTTAAATTGGGTAAAAACATTGCGTTTAGGTCTTCCTGATAAATTTGTAGAGCATGGCACGAGAACCGAGTTGCTCGAACTCTACGAACTTACTACTAATAAAATTGTCGATCGAGTCAGCACATTTATGCAGCAGTTCGGAGTGCGATAATATGAGCAATAAGCAACGTTTGGATATTTTGATGGTCGAAAATGGAATAGCACCTAGCCGGGAACGGGCTAAAGCCTGGATAATGGCCGGAGTCGTTTTGGTTGATGGTCAGAAAATTGATAAGGCCGGTACGCTGGTCCCAACGAAGGCAAACATTTCAGTTATAAATGATAGTATTGGTTATGTAAGTCGCGGCGGTCTAAAATTAGCAAAAGCCATAGAGTACTTTTCAATTAACCTTAAGAATAAAGTAATGGCCGATATCGGAGCGTCCACCGGCGGGTTTACGGATTGCGCTTTGCAAAATGGCGCGGCTAGGGTCTACGCAATTGATGTAGGATATGGTCAGTTGGCTTGGTCACTGCGAACAGATGACCGTGTTAAAAATATGGAGCGGACTAATATAAGAAACGTAAAGCCAGACGACATTGGTGAGGAACTAGACTTTGCTTCGATTGATGTTGCTTTCATCTCGCTTAGTAAAGTTCTTCCTGCTGCTAAGGCTTTATTAGCACCAAATGGCGAAATAGTTGCTCTTATTAAGCCCCAATTCGAAGCCGGTCGAGAGAAGGTTGGGAAGAAAGGGGTAGTGAGAGATCCGCTTGTTCATAAACAGGTGATTAACGAAGTAATTAATGTAGCCCGTGAACTTGAACTTAAACCGATTGGGCTTACATTTTCGCCAATCAAAGGACCGGAAGGCAATATAGAGTACTTATTACATTTAGCGAAATTAGGCATGGACGCTGTCACGACCGATACGATAGAAGAAGTTGTAGCTCAGGCTCATCTTGGCTTAGTTAAAGAACAGTAATGCATGTTGGGTGAATACGTGTTGGGGGCTATAATTTGTTGACGATTGGAATATTTCCTAACATAAAAAAAAGTAGTGTTGTTACAATACTAGGTTTTATAGTGGATTTTTTTAAAGAAAAAAGTATTAGGGTGTTATTGCCGTCACAGGCAGCTAAAAAACTGGGGCAGCCTGACCTGGGGTGCTCTGAAGAAAGTATAAGAGAAAAAATCGACATTGCGATAGCTATCGGTGGAGACGGGACATTATTGAGCTCAGCGCGAAAAATTGCGCCGCTTAATATTCCGATTTTTGGAATAAACATGGGAAGACTGGGCTTTCTGACTGAAGTTGAAGTACCACAGATGGAAATATTTCTGGAAAAGCTGATAAGCGGACATTATGATATTGAAAAGAGGCTAATGCTTGACGCCTTTATTCGGAGAGATTCTGAAGAAATATTTGTTTCTTCTTCTTTGAATGATATAGTTATTACAAAAGCTGGATACTCCCGGATGATTGAACTGACGTTAACAATCAATAACCAAGTTGCGGCTGCATTCTCGGCTGACGGGTTAATTATTGCTACTCCAACTGGCTCAACCGGTTACTCACTATCGGCTGGGGGGCCGATTGTAAATTCGGCTTTGAACGTTATTTTGGTTACGCCTATCTGTCCTCATACCTTGTATTCCCGCCCGCTAATTGTTTCGCCAGATGAAGAAATTACAGTTATAACATCGGTTAGCTCTGACGATATTGTTCTGACAGTAGATGGACAGGTCGTGCAAAAACTCCAACCTAACGATAAAGTCTTTATTAGAAAATCATCATATAACGCTAATTTAATCAAATTTGGCCACAAAAATTATTATCAAACATTAAGAACCAAACTATGGCGGGATGACTAAATGCAAACTTATAGCGCAGTAAAACTTGCACAATTTTTATTACTTCCCCATCTTGAAAAATGCAGGCGTGCCGTAGATGCGACTGCGGGCAATGGATGGGACTCTTTATTTCTGGCGGCTAACACTCCTGATTATGCTATAATTTACTCATTTGATATTCAAAAAAGCGCGTTAGCTAAAACCAGCGATCTGCTTGCCGAGCATAATCTTCTTTCTAAGGTTAAACTTATTGAGGACAATCATGAGAATATAGCTAATTATATAGTGGATCAAATTGATTTTGCTATGTTTAACCTAGGCTATTTGCCAGGTAAGGACCATAATATTACCACACAGGCCTCTACCACAATCAAGTCAATAAAACAAACTTTAACCTTGCTTAGAGTAGGGGGCTTTTTAACAATAATAGCATATCCTGGACATGAGAGCGGACAATTAGAGTTTGACGAAGTCAATAAATTACTAAAGGCACTTCCCACGAGAATGTTTGCGGTTAATAGCTGGGTACCTGTAAATGCTTCTAGAAAACCGCCAATTTTATACGTAATTGAAAAAGTAAGGAGTGAATAACGTGAAAGTGCTGCGTCATGCGAAAATTAAGGAAATCATAGATCATAGCGAGGTAGAAACTCAAGAAGAGCTGGCCGAGGCTTTGCGCAAAGATGGTATTGAAGTAACTCAGGCAACTGTTTCACGAGATATCAAAGAGTTGAGGCTAATAAAAGTTCCAACCGGTGATGGCCGCTACCGTTATGCGTTTCCGATGGATCAGTCAATGGTATTTTCTCAATCCCGTATGGAAAGAATGTTTAGGGACTCAGTCACTGGTATTGATTCTAGCCAAAATATTGTAGTCATTAAAACATTACCAGGAACTGCGAATGCCGTAGCCTCGACAATCGATTGTGCAAGATGGCCTGAGATAATTGGAACTGTTGCTGGTGATGACAATATTTTAATTGTTGTTAAGCCAATGGATGCCGTGGGACGTGTTATTGAACGATTGCAGTCAATATTCTGATTTTTGACAGGGGCGAGTAGGATGCTAAGATCATTGTGTGTTAATAATTTTGCATTGATCGAAAAGGCTAATATTGATTTTTCAAACGGACTAAATATTTTAACAGGTGAAACAGGTGCCGGTAAGTCAATTCTTATTGATGCTTTAAATACTGTTTTAGGTGGAAGAGCATCTAATGAATATATCCGTGAGGGATGCGATTATTTTCGGGTTGAAGCTTTATTTGATATCTCTAGTTTGGAGCCTGTAAAAGAACTTGCGGATAAATATGCTATTAGTACTGAAGACGATGGGACGCTGATTATTAGCCGGCGTTTTAATACAACTGGTAAAAACCTGATAATGATAAATGGCTGTCATGTGACGTTGAGTGTTCTAAAACTATTCGGGCAAAAACTGGTCGATATGCATGGACAGCATGAGAATCAAGCCTTACTTCGTCCTGAGACTCATTTAGGACTTTTGGACTTATTTGATAAAGACATAACAGTAGAAGTTGATAAATATCGCAAAATTTTCCGTAAATGGCAAGATGTTAGTAAGCAAATTACTGAATTGGAAGACAATATCCGTGAGCGAGTTCAGCGTTTAGATATGCTGATTTGGCAGACTAATGAAATTGCAGCGGCGGGACTGAAACCTGACGAGGAGCTTGAACTTGAAAACCAGATTAAAGTCCTTACTAATATGGAAAAAATCACAAAGTCGGTTACCAAGGCATATGGACTACTTGATGAAGAAAATGGCACTGAAAGTATTTTAAGCCTGGTGGCAAAAGCTAAGCGAGAATTGGATTATGCAGTTCGGTTTGATAAAAGCTTGGAACCGCAGCTCCAAATGCTTACGGATATTCTCTACCAACTTAAAGAGTTAAGCATGGATTTGGGTGGATACGTAGACGGCGTAGAATATAATCCAGCACAACTTACTCGACTTCATGAACGAATGGATATTATTTATAAATTAAGAAACAAGTATGGCGCGACCACGAAGGACATCCTAGCATATTATGAAAAATCGCTGAAAGAAATTGACAGCATGAATGCTTCAGATGATCAGAAAGCAAAACTACACAATGAACAAAAAATACTAAAAGAACAATTAATGGTTTTAGCCGATATAATTGATAGAAAACGTCGATCCTCGGCAAAATTGATGTCCGACTTAGTTTGCTCACACTTACAAAAGCTTGGTATGCCAAATTGTCTGTTCAATATTGAAGTAAGTAACACCGATAGCTTGAATTCATTTGGGAATAATGAAGTTTCAATTGTCTTTTCTGCCAATCCTGGCGAGGTTCCAAAACCATTGCACAAGGTTGCATCTGGCGGCGAATTGTCGAGAATAGCTTTAGCAATAAAAACAGTCTGCGCAAAACGTGATGCAATCGGGACGGTAGTATTTGACGAAATCGATTCAGGTATTGGCGGTAAAACAGCACAAATGGTTGGTGAGCGAATCGCAATGGTTGCGGCAAATAAGCAAGTTTTATGCATTACTCATTCGCCTCAGATTGCTTGTATGGCTGATAATCATCTTAATATCGAAAAACAAGTTCAAGCCAACCGAACAAAAACCAAAATCATCAAGCTAAATACTGACCAGCGCAAGTTGGAACTTGCCAAAATGATAGCAGGCATTGATTTAACAAAAGCTGCCATTGAAAATGCTGGACAAATGATTATGACAGCAAAATTAAAAAAAGAAATTTGGAAAAAAGAAACGCAAGCGTGAGCTTGCGTTCCTTTTTTAACGATAAACTTGTTTAATCGACTTCCAAGGCAATTTATGCTAATAATCCCGGAATAATCCCTAAAAAAATCGGGAATCTTTAAATTTGAGATATTCAGATTAATTAAGGGCAAAAAAGGTAAAAATCAAATAAGGGGGAGTGATGGAGTAAATATGACACGAATTAGTCGGCGCTCCATAACCGGGATATGCATTGCTGTGCTGATTATTGCATTTTGTGTTTCCCCACAATTCCGCAGTGTATACGGCCTTCCGCCGCACATGCGTATTATTGAAGGCGAGTCGGCCATTTTTACCGTCAACTTCCCTTTAACGGTCACTATCAATCATGATAATGATCAAAGTTTGCGGCTGAAATCACCAATGCCAGTTTATAGTATTTCAAAGTCGGTCGCATTGGAGCCAGTTAAGCTTGGTAGATCGATAGTTGAGTTTAAGCTTCTCGGTCTCATCCCCGTAAGGACAGTCGAAGTTGATGTTTTACCGCCTATTAAGCTTGTACCAGGCGGACACTCAATTGGAGTTGTATTGCATTCGCATGGAGTTATTGTTGTCGGTAATTCACCCATCAAGAGCGAGGAGGGTCTTTATGTGAACCCAGCCAAGGATGCAGGTATAAATGTCGGCGACATTATTTTGAGTATTAATGGTACACCGGTCCAGAGTGATAGTCAAGTAGCCGAAATAATAGATAGTAGCGGTCAAGAAAAACGTCCGTTAAATCTGTTAATTAAGCGAAATGATGAAAGGGTTCAGATTACTATAAATCCGGTTCTTTGCGATGAGACTAAACGATATAGAATTGGATTATTTGTAAGGGATAGTGCAGCCGGTGTAGGTACTCTTACTTTTTATGAACCAAAATCAAATATATATGGGGCATTAGGGCATGTAATAAGTGATAGTGATACAAATCAACCAATTGACTGTGATCAGGGGAGAATTGTTATGGCTACCGTTTCCGGCATTCAACATGGTAAAAGGGGTCAACCTGGCGAAAAAATTGGAGTTTTTATTGAGGAAGATAAATTACTTGGTGATATTCAGAAAAATACCCAGTTTGGTATCTATGGACAGCTTAACGCGTCTTTGCCAAATGATATTTATAATAGTGCAATTCCTGTAGCGTCGATGAATCAAGTGCAAACCGGATATGCTGAAATGTTAACCGTTGTAGATGGGCAAAGTATTGAAAAGTTCGCAATCGAAATTCAAAAGGTGAATCTTCAAGCTTCACCTGAAGGTAAGGGCATGGTAATTAAAATTACCGACCCAAGGTTAATGGAACTAACAGGAGGAATTGTGCAAGGAATGAGTGGGAGTCCAATTATCCAAAACGGAAAGATTGTCGGAGCAGTGACTCATGTTTTTGTTCATGATCCTACCAAAGGCTATGGGTGCTTTGTTGACTGGATGTTAATGGAAAGCGGGATAATTCCTAAACGCGATAAACAAACAGCAAAAAGACTGTTCTCTCTACAAAAAAAGCCCAACATAGTGTTAGCAGCCTAATAAATCATGAACGGCTAATTCTTAGCTGTTCTTTTTTATTGTTAAACAAAAATAATATATTTTTGGATTTAATTTCCAAACAAGGAAGGAACTGACGTAATTTTGTCGAATTTGAATTACATAAGATTAGGGGTAGGGAGTGAATATTTAAAATGATCAGAGAAACTATAAAACTAGCAATTGCGGACGATAATAGAGAATTTGTCGGTATAATGCAAGAATACTTAATTCAACAATCAGACATTGAACTAGTAGGAATAGCTTATAATGGAGAAGAAATTGTTAAAATTGTTGAAGAAAAACATCCAGATGTAATTATCCTCGACATCATAATGCCACACCTTGACGGAATTGGTGTTTTAGAGCGGCTTAATGCGATGCCAAATAGAAAACCTAAAGTTATTATGTTGACTGCGTTTGGTCAAGAGAATATAACTCAGCGAGTTGTAGAGCTTGGCGTCGATTATTATATTCTGAAACCTTTTAATATGGATGTACTCACTAGCCGTATTAGGCAGTTGGCTAGTACAATAACATCACAACGGCCAGTGGTTGCTGCCCAGGCTATTAAAGCACGACCGATGGACGTTGAAGTTACTAATATTATCCGTGAGATTGGTATCCCTGCTCACATTAAAGGCTATCAATATCTGCGCGATGCCATCATGATGATTATCGCCGAGATGGAGTTATTAGGAGCAGTAACCAAAGTATTATATCCAATGATTGCTGAAAAGTATTCGACAACTCCAAGCCGGGTAGAAAGAGCAATCAGACATGCAATAGAAGTTGCATGGAATCGTGGTAATATGGACATGATCAATAGACTTTTTGGATATACTATCAAGTTGGAAAAAGGGAAGCCGACTAATTCGGAATTTATGGCGATGATTGCTGATAAGCTAAGAATGGAAATGCGGGCTTAAATGGTAAGTAAAGTTCCACGATTATAATTCGTGGAACTTTTTGCGTTTACTTAATCAGCAGGACTTTCGATTGTTGATCCGAATAAACCAACTATTACATATTTAATACTAGGAGGAAAAAATGAGTCAACATGCCAATATCATAGGCAAGTCTCGCATAAACATCTTTATAGGTGAATTTGGCAGCGGTAAGACGGAGCTAGCTGTAAACTATTCAATAGCGCTTGCTAAAAGCGGTCATAAAACTGCGATTGTTGATTTTGATTTGGCTAAACCCATCTGCAGAACGCGAGAGAGTCGAGAATTGTTAGAAAGAAGCGATGTAATAGTAGTAGCTCCTGAGCAGCATTTGGCCCATAGCGATTTGCCAGTTATGCCTAGTAACCTGATTCGCGTTCTTTATGACCGAGAATGTAATGTTGTTATCGATGTTGGTGGTGGTGACTCTGCCATAGTGTTAGGACAGATTAATCAGCAATTGAGCGAAAACGGCTACCAAGCTCAATTGGTTATAAATACGCTAAGGCCTTTCACCAACACAGCAGAGAATATTGTAAACATGCTTAAGCGAATAGAAGGGGTTTCCCGCTTAAAAGTAAGCAGCTTAATTTGCAACACTAATTTAGCACAGGAGACTACCGCCGAACATATTTCCAATGGGCTTAAAACAGTAGAATCAGCTGCTCAAGCTTTAGCCCTGCCAATTAGTTTTGTAGTAGTTCCTGAATGGTTAGAAAATAAAATTTCGGTACCATACCCGCTTTTTCTTCTTACACCTTATACTAAATATCCATGGATGGGTTAATAAATCGCAGGTAACCAGTTTTTTACTGTAGCCTTATCCGGATGAACTCTTTCACAGTAATTCTATTACAAGCATTTTCCTTTAAAAAAATTTGCAGTTCTTTTACTTTACCAAAAAAATATAAACCCCTTTGAAAAGTAATAATTTGCATGGATAGCCCTCCTCAGAGGTACTATATGTTTTGTAAACGCTTAATATGCTAGGAGGCGTGGAAATAATTGGAACATTTAACAGAGAAGTTCATTTCAGCCGAAAAAATATATGACGGCAAAATATTAAAGGTTCATCGTGATACGGTAATGTTGCCCAATAATAGGGAGGCAACACGGGAAGTTGTTGATCATCCTGGCGCCGTTGCCGTTGTTCCTATTTTAGATGATGGCAGAATTGTTTTGGTTAAGCAATTTCGCTATCCGATTGGTAAGGTCACGCTTGAAATTCCGGCTGGCAAACTTGATAATAATGAGGATCCTGAAGAATGTGTTGCGCGTGAACTGCGTGAAGAAACTGGTTATGTAGCTAAACAGATGATTAAGCTTACGTCTATATATACTGCTCCGGGCTTTACTAATGAGATAATCCATTTATACATTGCCCGCGATCTTGTAAAGAAGGAAGTTTGCCCAGACGAAGACGAGTTTGTTGATGTTGAAATATATACTCCCTCAGACATTAATACTATGATTAATAATAGTACAATAACTGACGCAAAAACCTTGATAGGCTTATTACTAGCAGGCAGGTAAATAAGTATGAGGCAGTATTTTGCTGATCTACATATACATGTCGGTGTTAGTAGTCAAGGTGAGTGGATAAAGATCCCAACATCAAGTAATCTGACAGTTACTAATATAATTGATGAAGCTGCACATCGTAAGGGCATGGATATCATTGGACTAATCGACGCCTTATCGCCGTTGGTTCTCGATGATTTGGAAGCATTGGTTAAGAGCGGCCTTATGACCTTAAAAACCGGAGGCGGTTACCAGTATCTTAATAGCTTAACGGTATTGCTGGGGGCTGAGATAGAAACAGTTGAGCTAAATGGTCGGACATCCCATACGCTAGTTTTTCTGCCCAATATTGAATCAATGCGCAAGTTTTCAGGGTATATGTCCTCCCATATCAAGAATATAAACTTAAGTTCTCAGAATGCCAGAATGACGCTGCAACGTCTTATTCAAATAGCTTCAGAGTTTGAAGGTATAATAATTCCAGCGCATGTTTTTACGCCACATAAAAGCTTATTTGGTATATGTTGCAATCAGCTAACTGAAATTTTATCCGACAAGGAAATAGCAATGATTGATGGAATTGAATTAGGGCTAAGTGCCGACAGCCAGATGGCTGATCGTATTGCCGAGCTAAATTCCTTCACATTTATCACCAATTCTGACGCTCACTCCTTAAGCAAAATTGCCAGAGAATATACTGTTTTCTTGCTTGAAACTGCTAATTATGCAGAGCTTAGAAAGGCTCTGCATAATGCCGCCGGCCGAAAGGTGATGGCAAATTACGGGCTGGATCCGCGTTTAGGCAAGTACCATCGTACTTTTTGCAAAACGTGCGGCAAATTTTTACCAAACATAGATGTTAAGACATGTTTTGTTTGCGGCAGTAATAAGACTATAAATGGTGTATTCGATAGAATAGAACAACTGGCAGACTTTAGACTCCCGAATCATCCGTCGTGGAGGGCGCCATATTTCTATCAAATACCGCTTGAGTTTATTCCGGGACTAGGGAAAAAGGCTATAAAAAAACTATTAGCCAGGTTTCATACTGAGATGAACATTCTTCATCAAGCCAAGAAACATGAACTGATAGAGGCTGTAGGTGAAAAACTTGCAAATGAGATAGATAAAGCTAGGTCTGGTCTGACTAAGATTGATTCCGGTGGGGGTGGATTGTACGGAAAATTGATTCGATCAACGAATTAGGCTTTTTTTGTTGGACAAATAAGGTATAAAGCAAGTTTACCCTGCATACATTGTAAAAGGTTAAGTTGGGGGGCTCATAGTATGCTGGGATACTTTCGCCAGAACCTTAGCAGTTACTTCCGGGCAAATATGGTGGCCTACTTTTTCATGGTCCTCATCCTTATTATTGGGGTTGTGGTAGGGGCGTTGGCGGTTAAAATATTGCCTGAGGAACAGAAGTTAGAGCTGATAAGTTATCTTCGAATATTTTTTAATGGTTTATCCCAAGGTCAAGCTAGCGGCGATACCTCTGTTATTCTGAGTGCAGTGCTATATAATAATGCTAAGACTATAATCTTTATGTGGCTACTTGGCTTTACGATTGTAGGACTGCCCTTCGTGCTCTTTATTTTGTTTACCAGAGGTTTTGTCATTGGTTTTACTGTTGGTTTTTTAGTCAATGAATATATTGCAAAAGGCTTACTATTTGCGCTAGTTTCAATCTTACCACATAATTTTTTTGCGGTTCCCGCGCTTTTGGCAACTGGTGTCTCGGCGACAACTTTCTCGCTAATGCTTCTCAAACGGAGAAAACATAGCAGATCTAATTTATTATATGAATCGCTTGGTTATACCGCAGTGTGCCTCGCAATGTTGGCTCTAATAATAATTGCAGGATTGATTGAAGTTTATGTTTCACCGGTGTTCATGAAATTGGTGGCTGGTCTTTTGATAAAAGAATAGAACATATAAGTATAGGAACTGGCTATGGCTGGTTTTTTTTTGCGGTTAACCTTTGAATTTTTCATAGCTAGATACGAATAAACTTAACTTTTTGTGAATAAGTATGATATTAAGTTAAGCCGGAAAGTGGGGTGGGTAAGTGATAATAACAATTTCATGGCGGATGCTAGCCTCAAAATTAAAGCTTGCTGTTAAAATAATTCTTTTAATAATAATAGTATTCTATATTCTCCCCAAACTGCTTAGTTTGTTTTGGTACGCTACTGACCAGGAGTTGAAGTTAAAAGAGCAGCATATGTTGGATAAACCATTACGGGTTTCTGCGCAAATTATTGACAACAGCTAACAAAGTTTACAAAAAGAATCAAAAAAACAATTTTCTTCGACAGGCAAAGAAAGGAAAATCACTTACTAATGTGGAATAAAACACCAATTAGTATATTACTGCGGGTTGTCAATAGTCAGATGACATATGACCGGAATATCGAAAAAGGGTGGTAGAGATGGAAAGTTACGTAAATCAGTTCATTAATTATCTCGCGGAGGAACGAGGGCTTGCTCAAAATACCTTAGAGTCATACGGGCGCGATCTACGTCAATTTCAAACCTATTTGGACAGCAGTAATAAGGAATTCTTAAAAGATTCTAATCGCAACACCATCCTTGCTTATTTGACCAATCTTCAAACCAAAGGACGAGCCGTTTCTACAATTTCTCGAAATCTCGCTGCGATCAAGTCATTTTATCAATACTTAGTCCGAGAACGGTATATTGATAAAGATCCGGCTGCTAATCTTGAATCTCCTAAACTTGAGAAAAAATTACCTAAAATTCTTACTATTGGTGAAGTAGAAGAATTACTTAAACAACCAAACGGCTCTTTACCGGCTGGCACACGTGATAAGGCGATGCTAGAACTATTGTATGCGACGGGGATCAGGGTATCAGAGCTTATATCGCTTAATATATCTGATGTTAATTTAGATATGGGCTATATAAAGTGTTACGGCAAAGGGGCTAAAGAAAGAATTGTACCGTTAGGTTCGATTGCAGCTAAATGCGTACAAGAGTATATTAACCGTGGACGGCCTAAATTAGTGCGTACCTATGATGAGGCTGCGTTATTTGTCAATCATCATGGCAATCGTTTGACTAGGCAAGGTTTTTGGAAGATTATAAAAAAATATGCCCAAGAGGCTAACATTACTAAAGAAATTACTCCGCATACTCTCAGGCATTCTTTTGCTACGCACCTATTAGAAAATGGCGCAGATTTAAGATCGGTTCAAGAAATGCTAGGCCATGCAGATATCTCTACTACACAGATTTATACTCATGTAACTAAGAACCATCTTAAAGAAGTGTATGACAAGACCCACCCACGCGCATAATTTAAAATAACTATAGTGAATATAGAATTCGCAGCAAGGGAGTCTGTATTTTGTTTAAAAGAATTATTCTAATCGTAATGGACAGTGTTGGAATTGGCGCTTTGCCAGATGCCGCAGAGTATGGCGATTCAGATGTCAATACGTTAGGCAACATTGCTCGCTCACAAGGCGGGCTTTTCTTGCCTACTTTTGAAAAGTTGGGAATTGGCTGTATAGAGCCGATTGAAGGCGTTAAATGTGTAAATAATCCTTTAGCCAGTTACGGCAAGATGGCTGAAATTTCAAAAGGGAAGGATACTACAACCGGTCACTGGGAGTTAGCAGGCTGTCCAGTTTTTACACCATTTCCTGTTTATCCGGAGGGCTTTCCCGCAGAGGTAATTGAAAAATTTCAAAATTTGGTTGGGAGAAAGGTACTTGGTAATATTCCGGCATCTGGTACTGCAATAATTGAAGAGTTAGGGGTACAACATCTTGAAACTGGCAAACCGATCGTTTATACGTCAGGCGATAGTGTTTTTCAAATTGCGGCGCATGAAGAAATAATTACGCTTGAGGAGTTATACGAGATGTGTAAAACTGCCCGTACAAAAGTGTGTGTTGGTGAACATGCTGTTGGCAGAGTTATTGCCCGTCCATTTATAGGACAGCCTGGTAAGTTTATACGCACTACCAATCGCCATGATTATAGCCTCGAACCTCATTCGCCGACTGTTTTAGATTTAATGAAGGAAAAAGGCTTTGATGTTATTGGTATTGGGAAAATTGCCGATGTTTTTGCTCAGCGCGGCATAACAAGATCTTATCCGACTAAATCTAATGATCAAGGTATTGAGCAAATTATGGAACTGGTCAAAGCCGATAGCGATGCTAAACTTATCATGGCAAATCTAGTTGACTTTGATAGTGTGTATGGCCATCGTAATGATGTCACTGGTTATGCTAAGGCTCTTGAACGTCTTGACTATAGCGTAAAAAATCTTATTACAATTTTAAAAGAAGATGACCTTCTTATATTAACAGCGGATCATGGTTGTGATCCTACAGCTCCAGGTACCGACCATACTAGAGAATATGTACCACTCTTAGTTTATAGCCCTAACATAATAGGAAGCAATCTAGGCGTACGTACCACCTTTGCTGATGTAGCGGCAACAATAGCTGAAAATTATAAGCTAACACCACTGCCTTTTGGAAAAAGCTTCTTAAAGCAATTGAGGTGATTGTAATGCGATTACTTGATATTATTGCGAAAAAACGTGATGGTAAGATTTTAGATGCTGCTGAGATAAAGGCGTTGGTTCAGGCTTATACTATGAATGAGCTTCCAGATTATCAGATGGCGGCTTGGTTAATGGCAATTTATTTTAGAGGAATGTCGCACCAAGAGACTGCTGCTTTGACCCTAGCGATGGCTGATTCCGGACAAATGCTTGATCTAAGTAAAGTGCCCGGAATTAAAGTCGATAAGCACAGCACTGGTGGGGTTGCTGACACTACCACGCTAATACTTGCTCCCTTAGTAGCAACCGCCGGTATTCCGATAGCTAAGATGTCAGGGCGCGGACTAGGTTTTACTGGCGGAACAATTGATAAGCTCGAAGCTATACCAGGCTTTAAAACAGCACTTTCCCAAGCTGATTTTATTGACACCATACAAAAACATGGTATTGCACTAACAAGTCAAAACTCAATGATTGCTCCAGCTGACGGTAAAATGTATTCTCTTCGCGATGTTACTGCAACTGTAGAGAGCATTCCGCTGATAGCCTCATCAATAATGAGTAAGAAGATAGCCGCGGGAGCAGATAAAATTTTACTTGATGTAAAGGTCGGCAACGGGGCGTTTATGAAAAATATTGATTCTGCTGTTGAATTAGCTTCAACGATGGTTGAAATTGGAAAGCTTGTTAACCGCGAAACAATAGCTATTTTGACTAGTATGGAAGAGCCGCTTGGAGCTGCAGTTGGCAATAGTCTCGAAGTTATAGAGGCTATCGAAGTATTGCAAGGCAGGGGTCCTACTAGCCTAAGGGATGTATGTTTGGTTCTCGGCTCATATATGATAAAGCTTGCCGGGCGTGTTGAAACGCTTGATGAAGGACGATATCTTTTGACTGAACTGTTGAATAATAAGTCAGCTTTAATGAAATTTAAGGAGTTTATCGCTGGTCAAGGTGGTAATGCAGCAATCGTTGATGATTATAATTTACTACCTCAGGCAAAATATAAAATAACTGTCAGTAGCAGCCAGAAGGGATATATAAATCATATTGATGCAGCAAAGATAGGATACGCTGCCATGATTTTAGGAGCTGGCCGAGAATATAAAGATCAAAAAATTGATTTATCAGCTGGGATTGTACTCAAAAGCCGAGTAGGCAATGAAATTGAGTGCGGCCAACCTATCGCTGATATTTATACAAATAGTAAAGAAAAGGCGGTTATTGCACAACAATTAATTCTTGAATCTTTCTCATACACAAGTCAAAAGGTCTCATCTACTCAACTAATACTAGGGATCGTAGATAAAGATGGCTATAAAAGTTTTTAGGCTATTAAAACAAATACTTAGTTTCATTAATTTTCAAAAACTGGCTAAATGGCCAGTTTTTTTATTGCTGTTCTTTGCCAGTGTATTCGATATTTAGATTGGTTAACCTAAAAAAAAGATGAAAGGAGTGTGTTTAATGTACCGAATACGCCCAGTTGCAATTTTCACCTTGCTAGTAATTTCATTGATAGTTACCGGTATTTGCCTGCCTTGCGCGCAGCTCGAGGCAAGATCAGCACAAAGCACTCAGTTGAATTCAATTGCTGAATCAGCAATTTTGATGGACGAAAATGGTACCATACTCTTTGAAAAGGATTCTCACAAGAGGTTACCGCCAGCAAGTGTTACTAAGTGTATGACATTGTTACTAGCTGTAGAGGCAGTTGAACAGGGCAAGATAAAGATAACTGACCAAGTGACTACTACAGAACACTCTTGGCGGCAAGGCGGGTCGCAAATCTGGCTAGAGCCGGGTGAAAGCATGACCGTCCATGAGTTAATGATTGCTGTAGCAGTAGTGAGCGCTAATGATGCTGCTGTTGCTATTATGGAGCACATATATGGCAATGAACAAGCGGCCGTGGACGCAATGAATCAGAGGGCTCAAGAACTAGGGCTCAAGGATACGCATTTTAATAATGTAAATGGACTGCCTACGACTGACCATTATATGAGTGCATATGATACTGCACTTATTGTAAAAGAGGCTGTCAAGCATCCATTTTATCTTGAGTTGAGCAGCATTAAAGAATACTGGTTGCGTGACGGCAAAAACTGGCTAGTTAATACAAACAAACTTCTTTGGTGGTATAAAGGGGCTGACGGTTTAAAAACCGGTTGGACCGAAGAAGCTAAATACTGCTTTGCCGGTACCGCAAAACGCGACGGACTTAGATTAATTTCAGTAGTATTTGCTACACCTGAGCCGCGATCTCATTTACGAGAAAGTATGCGGTTAATGGATTGGGGCTTCGCCAACTTTACAGCTGCACCTATCGTTAGCCAAGGTGAGGTTGTTGAACGGCTCAAGGTAAATCGTGGTGTAGATAAAGAAGTACAGCTCACGGCAGCTAAAGAACTTAATCTTATCGTTCCTAAAGGCCAGAATAAAAATATTCAGAAAAAAATTGTCGCTGAGTCTTCAGTGAGTGCGCCCGTAATCCAAGGCCAAAAGTACGGCGAAATGATTGTGGTTAAAGATGGTAAAGAAATTGGCAAGATTGACTTAGTTGCTGAGAAATCAGTTGAAAAAGCAGGGTTTATACGAATCTTCCAGGATATGTTCACAAACTTATTTACGCTAGTTCAGTAATATTATATAAAATGCGGGAATTCCGCATTTTTTTTTGTCTGTGCAGGGAAAAATTTCCTTTAATAGAATATTATATGCACTAGAGGGAGGGGACAGTATTGAAAATAATTACTGTTTTAAAACAAGGAGTTTTAATAGTCCGGGTTGAGGGAGAACTCGATATGCACTCGGCTAATGAATTTCGTCAAACTATTGATAATGCACTCGATAATAACGAAGCAAAACATATACTACTCAATCTTGAGGGTGTTGATTTTATTGATAGTTCAGGCTTAGGCGTAATTTTAGGACGATATAAGCGAGTTAGTCTTCTGCAGGGGCAAATGTTAGCCGCCCATATCCAACCACAGGTTGCTAAAATTTTTGATTTAGCCGGATTATTAAAAATAATTAAGGTCTATAATAACGAATCTGAAGCTTTAGCGTGTATATAGGAGGACATCATGGCAATTAAAAATACTTTCAGAATGACGTTTGGCAGTCTTAGTGAAAATGTAGGCATTGCCAGGGTGACAGCTGCAGTTTTCGCTGCTCAGCTTGATTTTACAATAAATGAAATCGAAGAAATCAAGGTCGCGGTTTCTGAGGCAGTATCTAACTCAGTTATTCATGGCTACGGCAATGAAAGTGGACAGGTTGAATTGGTGATGAATTTGTATGAAGATAATGTTGAGTATATTATAAAGGATTGTGGTCGGGGAATTGCGGATATTAATCAGGCTCGCCAGCCATCTTTTTCCAGCGACCCGGAGCGTATGGGGCTAGGATTCGTATTTATGGAGTCCTTCATGGACGAACTTGCTATTGAGACACAGGTTGGCCAGGGAACAACAGTCCGAATGATAAAAAAAGTACAGCTCAATAAGACGCATTAGGTGGGATGACCATGCTAGGGGATGAGGAGCTAAAAGATTTAATACAGCGAGCGCAGGCTGGCAGTAAATCTGCTAAGGAAATAATTGTTGAGCATAATTTTAACTTAGTAAGAAGTATTGTTCATCGTTTCACTAATCGCGGCTATGAATGGGATGACCTGTTTCAGATAGGATGTATAGGTCTAATAAAAGCTATTGAACGATTTGACTTAAATTTTAGTGTAAAGTTTTCAACTTACGCCGTTCCGATGATTATTGGCGAAATCCGCAGAGCAATTCGTGACGATAATCCGGTAAAAGTTAGCCGCCCGATTAAAGAACTAGCCTATCGAGTTCATAAAACTCAGGAAAAACTAAACGGTACATTAGGGCGAGAACCGACAATAAGCGAAGTTGCCAAAGAGTTGGCACTTGCACCGCAAGAGATTGTTTCGGCGCTTGAAGCAGTCCAACCGCCAGCCTCGCTCTATGACAGTGCATTTCATGATGATGGAGGCGAAGCGATTCCGTTGCTTGATCAGATCAAAGCAGTTGACGGCCAGGACAATGCTTATTTTGACAGCTTAGCGTTAAAGGAAGTATTGGCGCGGCTTCCGGCTAAAGAGCGAACGGTAATTACACTACGCTTTTTCCAGGACAAGACTCAATCAGAAATTGCATCACTAATTGGGTTATCTCAGGTACAGGTTTCCCGTATCGAAAAGCAGGCATTAAAGTTTCTAAAAGATTTTATGACGACCTCATAATGAAGAGGTCTGTTTTTTTTTGAAAGGGAGATACTATTGCTAGAGGTGAGTTATATGGGAAAAAAAGCAATTTGGGCAATTTTAACTGTTTGTCTTGTTTTGTCGGCTAGTCTACTGACATGGTGTTATTTTCAGGTTGACGTTCCGCGTAAATCACCGGTTAGAGCCAAACAGGTCTTTAATATTAACGCCGGTGATTCTGGTCGGCTAGAATTTAATATTGCCTTTTTAGAATAATATTGATAACAATGAACAAATTATAGATAGTAGTTTAACAAAAAATCATAAAAGGGAGGAATTAGTAGTGGTTGTAAAAGTAATTGAATTAGTAGGAACTTCGCCGAACAATTGGACAGATGCGGTAGATAGTGCTGTTATGGAAGCTAGCAAGACTCTAGATGATATTCTTGGTGTAGAGGTTACTAACTTTACTGCAAATATTGACAATGGACGTATTGCTGAATACAAGGCAGATGTTAAAATAGCTTTTCATGTACATTAAGATAAATTTTTTAAAAAGAGTGCCGTTTCGGCGCTCTTTTTAGATCTACCAGCGACTTGTACTTGTGCTAAAGCTCAGAACAAGTCGGGTATTCTAAACTTTGGACGTGGTTGTGCTTGTAATGAAGGCTTTTCAATCTATGAATAAATGATATAACAGTGGTCAAAATAGCAATAGAGGTGTTGGTATGGCAAGCTACGGACAACAAAACAAAGACGAACATCAGAAATATCAAGAGAAAGTTAATCAGGTTTCGCCGAAACCACCCCTACTCAAAAACATAGTTTGGGCTTTTGTAGTTGGCGGACTAATTTGTACGCTTGGTCAATTCTTCCAAAATGCCTTTATGGACGCGGGCATCGCCAGAAAAGAGGCTTCAGCGTTAAGCTCAGTCGTCCTGGTCTTTCTCGGAGCGTTTTTTACCGGACTTGGCATCTATGACGAACTGGGACGTAGGGCAGGTGCCGGTTCGGTTGTACCAATAACAGGATTTGCAAATTCGATTGTTGCTCCGGCAATGGAATTTAAGCGCGAGGGTTATGTATTTGGGATTGGTGCTAAAATGTTTGTGGTAGCAGGACCTGTATTAGTTTATGGAATGGTGACCGCCTTTTTTATAGGGCTAATATACTGGATTTTGCATTAACATAATGTTGATAACAAAATCAAACCTGATCGTGAGGGCGAAAGGAGAAAAAGACGTGCAGTCGTACTTATTGGCATTTTTAATTGGCGGTTTAATTTGTGTGATAGGACAGCTTTTAATGGACCTAACACCGCTAACGCCTGCACATGTATTAGTTTTATTTGTTGTTTCTGGCGGTATTTTAAGTGGAATTGGCATTTACCAGCCATTAGTAGACTTTGCCGGAGCAGGTGCTACCGTACCTTTATTAGGATTTGGACACACATTAGTATCTGGCACTATCGAAGAAGTTGCGAAAATAGGGATTATGGGGGTATTCACCGGTGCATTAAAGGCAACTGCAGCTGGTATAATGGCCGCGGTAGTTTTTGGTTTTCTAATGGCGGTAATCTTTAATCCAAAGGGGTAAATGCTTTGGTAGCAATTGATCTAATCGGATTATGCATTACAATACTAGCGATTGGAATACGCTATCCGCATTATGGGCTGATAACTGTTTTCGTTCACGAAATAGGGCGTATGTTAATGGCTCTTGTAATAAGTGGGCGAATTGACGCTATAATATCAGCCGGAGCATTTGGTTCAGCAACATTCATTAATCAAAGTGATTGGTCGGTGACTGTTTTGTTTGCCCTTAGTGGACCTTTGGCAAATTACGTATTTTGTGCTGCATCTGGAGGCATTGATCAGGAAAAGCTTAGAAATATTTTTAACCCAGCAGCTAAGTTAAGAAACCCGTTTGCTGTACTCAATCTAAGATTTGCAGTATTGTCTTTCATTGCTAGCTCGTGGCATTTTCTGTAATTGTTGGGAGTGAAAAAAGTGTCGAGAAGAACAATGCGTAATCACCTTAATTTAAAGTCACCCGGTAAAAATACTAGCACTTTAACAGAGAATCTTGAAGAATATGGCAGTGATAATAATTGTGATGCTAACATTGTGACCGATTTAGCAAAAGGCTTTGCACAAGCTCAAGCCAGTAGCAGTAGCTCTGCCAATAATCAGGCGATTTTGGATTTGCTGCAAAAAGTAAATAGTCAGCTTGAACTACTGCAGTTACAGCAAGGTGCGGGCCAAAATCAGCAGCAAATGAACAATCCTAGCTCTCAGTTAACGCCACAGTCGGGGCAGCAACAGCAGCAAGGAGAGGAACAGAATCAGCCTAATTCCGATAGCCAGGCTGAAAATCAGCCTGCTAAGAACTTGGAAAACTTATTCAGTCAAATTCTTATGAAATCAGATAATCAGAACCAGAAGTCTCAGAGTAATTCTAATGCGAAATCGCAGTCTTCCAAGCAAAATAATGAATCGTCGGCACTAGCTGTTCAAACAGCCAGTCAAGTGTTGGCCAAAGCACAATACGAGCTTGCTAATGAACTGGAAACTAGTTTGCAGAAACTGAAACAAGTCATAAGTGAAAGTGAAAAAATTGCAAACCAAATTAGCAATTTACTAGGGGAAAGTAGTAATAAAAAATCGTGAGGTGACACAATTTTGCCGAAAAAGGTGCGGGTTATACTTATAACTGACGGGGACCGAGTCGCCCAACAAGTTATTGAGGAGATAGGAAACTCGTTAGGGTTAAGATGTATATCAGCTTCGGCAGGAAATCCAACCCCAATAAGCGGTAAGGAAATTGTCGCTTTATTAAAAACAGTACCTTATGATCCGGTATTAGTTATGTTTGACGATCGCGGTGAGAGTAGCAAAGGCTTAGGTGAGCGAGCCATGGAATATGTGGCGTCACATCCCGATATAGAGGTACTCGGGGCTGTGGCGGTAGCATCTAATACAACCGGCATTAACGGTGTTGAAGTTGATGCCAGTGTTACAATGTCAGGCGATATCGTTGCTAGTTCGGTTGACAAGAATGGTGAGATAAAGCAAGGAAGTCGACATGATACACGAATCACTGGTGATACCGTAGATGTTCTAAACGATATCGAAGTACCAGTAATAATTGGTGTTGGGGATATCGGAAAAATGGATAAAGCAGATGATATCAGGCGTGGTGCACCGATTACAAAGAAGGCGATTGAGGAAGTTTTGAAACGGAGTGGCGTAAATTATGGTCATAGAACGCAAGATTGATAAAGATATCGACGTTAATATTAATTACGTAAAAGACCTAGTAGGGGTCGGTGAAAGCTTTGACGTCGTTTTTCGTGAATATAAGGTCGGACGCAAACGTGCAGCTTCATTTTCAATCAATGGCATGGTCAATGACATTTTAATTAGTAACGTTTTTGAAGAGATGGTAGCGTTTAATCAAGAGGAGTTATCACTCAACTTGTTTCAAAAGCTGTATTATTCAAGAGCAACTCATTCGCAGGTAAAACTTATTGACAATATGAATGATGCCCTAACAAGTTTATTGTCTGGTGAAATGCTATTCTTTGTTGAAGGAGAAAGCCAAGTCTTAGTTCTTGATGCCAGGGCATATCCGAGTAGGTCGCCATCTGAGTCAAATATCGAGAAAGTAACGCGCGGGTCGCGCGATTCATTTGTTGAGACAATTGTCTTTAATACCGCATTGATACGCCGGCGGCTACGTGATCCAAATCTCAGATTTGAAATCGTTAAAGTTGGTTCACGGTCACGAGCTGATATAGCAGTTTGTTACATTAAAGATATTACAAATCTTGAGTTAGTAGACACTATAAAAGAACGGCTCAATAATATCAGTATTGATGGTATACCTATGGCTGAACGGACTATAGAGGAATACGTAGTTAAAGGCAGTAAGTGGAATCCTTTGCCTAAAGTCCGATATACCGAACGACCGGACGTTGCGGCAGTTCACCTTTTAGAAGGTCATGTCTGTCTAATTGTGGATACGTCGCCGAATATTATGATTTTACCAACAACCTTCTTCCATCATGTACAACATGCAGAAGAGTTTAGACAAAATGTGGTTATAGGTTCTTATCTTCGTATGGTAAGGTTGTTTGCCGTATTATTATCGCTAATTTTGCCGCCACTATGGCTTGCATTCGCATTACAGCCGCAGCTTCTGCCAGAACCGCTTGCTTTCTTAGGACCGCGTGAGGCTGGTGCTCTGCCAATAGGGATACAGTTTATCTTAGCGGAAATAGGAGTAGAAATTGTAAGGATGGCTACAGTTCATGTTCCTTCACCGCAAGCTACCGCACTTGGTTTTATCGGAGCTTTTATGCTAGGGGATTTTGCTACACAAGTGGGGCTATTCGGAAATGAGGTAATTTTTTATACAGCGGTAGCAGCCGTGGGCTCATTTGCTACACCAAGTATGGAATTTGCCATGGCTATGCGATTTTTTCGCCTAATCCTAGTTGTTGCTGTATTTCTATTCAAGCTGCCAGGCTTTTTATTAGCCTTGGGAGGAATTTTGGTAGCAATGCTCTTTACTAAATCCTTCGGTGTTTCCTATTTGTGGCCTATCTTACCCTTTAATTTTACGGCGCTCAAAGACGTTTTATTCCGGTTGCCAATTCCTGATAAAGTGCTACGGCCAGCAGTATTAAAGCCGCAAGACCAAGATAGAATTGAGACTACTAAAGGCAAAGATAAAAATAAAAATAAGGGCGATAAAGATTAAATTAATACAAGGGGCTGTCTCGATGAGATAGCCCCTTGTATTATTTAATCTTTATTTTTCGCGGAAGAAGTTGCGAATATAGCCAAGGCTTTCGTTAATATTAGCGGTATGCTCTTCAATGGCACCTTTATTTTCGGCATTTACGGCATCTTTCATTTGTTTTATCAAAGAATGGGTTCTTGTTACTTCATCTAATATACCTACTTGCTCCATAGTAGGTTTAGCATTGCCCCAGATACCTTCCAGTTCTTTAACTTTAGACGCTGCCTTCGGCCAATCCTTGTCTTCAACATAGAAGTTAACATTTCTTACCGCATTGCTAACGCCAATTATACTTGAAAGTGGTGAGAGTTTATACGATTTAGCAATGTCTCCAATGCTGCCCATAAACTGGTTGAGGTTTTCGTAAGAGTTAGTAATTTTCTTATCGGCAATAGCTGTTGATAATTCTTGAAGGGCCTTATCTGCTTCTTTAACACCTTTTTTATCGCCAACTAGCGGTTTGGCATTTACCCATATGGTTTGTAAATTATTAAATCCGGCCTCTGCTTGTTCCCAGTTTTCTTTATTGATACCCTCAAATAAGACACCGGCAGTTGCTTCAAGATCGTAGAGCTCAGGCGGTGGCGAGTAAAATCTCTCAAGCAGCGGGGGATTTGGTTTAGACTCTACAGGTTTGCCAGCAGGACCAACATCAGGCTTTTGGGCTGGGGTCATCATGCCGCAGCCGACGAGTAGAAAAGAGATAACAGCAACCGTTATTATACAGTTTATAACTTTTAAATTCTTAGTGAATTTTTGCAATAATACCCCTCCTTTTTCTTTTATTTTTTGTAGGCTGATTACAATTTATTCGGGGCTTATAAAAGCAACAATGTAGGCATTTAACAGGCCGATCACGTTATAATTCAATAAAGTTAAATAAAATTATATAGAAATGTCAGGAGATTACTATTTCTTTAGATGGTTAATATTCGGATTATATATTGCTTCGCGTCCGACGTAACTGATGTTACTTGGGTTAACTAGTGCTTTTTTGAAAGGGGTATTTAAATATGATGCAAGGTATAATGAAGGTAAATGCTCTTGGGCATTTAGAAATCGGGGGATGCGACGCCACTGAGCTAGTAAAAGTATTTGGCACTCCTCTGTATGTAATGGATGAAAACAAAATTCGCCAAACTGTAAGGCGTATGTAGATTCTTTTAAAAAATACTATCCAAAATTTGAAGTGATTTATGCATGTAAAGTGTTTTCTACAGCGGCTGTGTGTAAATTAATTGAGGAGGAAGACATGGGGCTAGATGTTGTTTCGGGAGGCGAACTATATTCTGCGCTTAGTGTTGATTTATCCTGTTGACCGTATTAACTTTCATGGCAATAATAAAACGTATAGCGAAATTGAACTGGCTCTGGAGGCAAGGATCGGTTGTATTGTTGTTGATAATTTTTACGAACTCGATTTGCTTAACAATTTAACACAAGAGAAAAAGGTTAAACAAAAAATATTATTAAGAGTTTCACCGGGTATTGATGCTCTTACTCATCATTATATTAAAACCGGTATGATCGACTCTAAATTTGGAATGGCCATCGCAAATGGTCAAGCGCTTCTTGGAATCAAAACGGAAGCGCAGATGAGGTTGTTAAGCGCGAAAGTTATCTAGACTTGGTAAATAAAGATGTTTTACCAAAAGGAAAAAAA
>JGI24708J26588_10000132_pt1 | contig 55891 bp, 51 predicted proteins | sample BioPla1DNA2_FD_26588 | JGI IMG/M metagenome (IMG submission 26588) | reverse complement strand
CGAATACCATAGCTCAACTGCGGGCCCAGTACGGACTAGATAAGCCCCTTTTTACCCAGTACCTCATCTTTCTGGGCAATCTCTTCAAAGGCGATATGGGTACATCCATGTACACTCAGCAGCCGGTCCTGACTGCTATTTGGGAACGCATGCCCGCTACAGCGGAGCTAGCGATAGCAGCATTGATTATCAGTGTTGTTATCGCTATTCCCGTAGGAGTCATATCAGCTGTACGCCAGTATTCTTGGATAGACCATCTGTGCCTAATCGGCACCCTGATAGGAGTATCTATGCCTAGTTTCTGGCTCGGCCTGCTCTTGATGTTGGGCTTTTCCCTCAAATTACGTTGGTTACCCCTTTCAGGAATGGGGTACTTCTCTAACGGTGTTGGTGATGTCCTGCGCCACCTAATTATGCCCGCCTTTACTCTGGGATTTGGCATGGCAGCTTTGCTGGCTCGTCTGACCCGCTCCAGCATGCTGGAGGTTCTGGGGCAAGATTTCGTTCGCACTGCCAGGGCCAAAGGACTAAGCGAGAGAGCTGTGATCTACAGGCACGCACTGCGCAACGGTCTAATCCCGATATTTACCGTGCTCGGTGTTCAATTTGGATACCTCTTGGGCGGTTCAGTCATTGTGGAGACCATTTTCAGTTGGCCAGGAATAGGGCGCCTAGCCGTCAACTCCATCATGAACCGAGATCTGCCAATGGTCCAGGGTACCGTGCTAGTCTTCACCTTGCTCTTCATTTTGGTGAACCTAGGTGTGGACATCTTGTACGCAGCCATTGATCCCCGTATTCAGTATGATTAACCGAGGTGCGCACATGGAACAACTAGAGACCGCTCAACAAACCAAACTTAGTCCTTTCCGCCAAAGCCGTGGGTGGCAGCAATTTCGGCGAAATCGCTTGGCCACTCTTGGTCTAGTTATCGTCTTAATCTTATGGGGAGCTACACTACTCGCTGAATATGTGGCTACCCATGACCCCTATGAGATGGATTTGGCAAACCCATTTCTCCCCATAGGAAGCCAAGGCCACTTGCTCGGAACCGATAACTTCGGCCGGGATGTTTTTAGCCGCATAATTTGGGGAGGTCGAGCTTCCTTGACGGTGGGAATTGTGGTCGTTGGCATATCTGCCAGCATAGGCCTTATCCTCGGAGTTATCTCGGGCTATTATGGTGGTTGGATCGATCTAGTTATCATGAGGATTACTGACTTGTTTTTCGCATTTCCCTTCTTTATCCTGGCCATCGGAGTGATCGCTGCACTAGGGCCCGGCCTACAGAACGTCATGCTGGTCTTGGGCCTGGTCACATGGCCTGAGTATGCTCGCATGGTGCGGGCCAAAACCTTAGCCTTGCGCGAAGAGCCTTTTGTAGAAAGCGCTAGAGCCGCCGGAGCCAAGGACCTACGCATCATGTTCTATCATATCTTGCCCAATTGCCTTGGCCCAGTCATCGTCATGGCTACCTTAGGCATGGCTAACGCCATCTTGGCCGCGGCGGGTCTAAGCTTTCTCGGAATGGGTGTACAACCCCCCGAACCGGAATGGGGCTCTATGCTCAATGAAGCGAGAATATACATGCGTACAGCCCCTCATCTGATCATAATTCCGGGCATGATCATCATGTTAGCTGTTCTGGGATTGAACTTCTTAGGAGATGGTTTGCGGGACGCTCTCGATCCGAAAATGCCTACCGCTCGGCAGTAGTCTTCTGTTCTTAGGCTTGAGTTCATCCATTAGCCATCTGCGCAGCCTTTGGAATAGGAGCTTGGAATATACTGCAAACAATAGACAAAGGAGGACTATGAAAATGCGCAAGACCCAGTCAATTATTGCACTGCTCATATCCATACTGGTATTGTCCTTTGGCACCAGTATGGCTGCTACCCCCAGGGAAGGAGCCACCCTAAGTATCGCCATTAAGAGTGTTGGTACCCTGGATCCCCACTTGACCGCAGATGATTTCGACTTTGCTGTACTAAGCCAGATCTTCAATACGTTGGTGAGAACTGGTAAGGACAGCACCCCCATTCCCGACCTAGCCCAAAGCTGGGAAAACCTCGATGATACTACATGGGTTTTCCACTTGCGACCGGGGGTCTACTGGCACGACGATAATGCCGTCTTCCCCAAGGGCGAGAGTCGCCAAGTAGTGGCCGATGATGTGAAATACTCTCTTGAAAGGGTCTTGGACCCTGAGACCAAATCTCCCTTCGCTGGGGCCCTAAGCAGTATTGCATCCATCGAGGTAATCGATGAACTAACCATCAAACTCGTGACCAAAGGTCCCGATCCCTTCTTCCTAGACGCTATTCGGCTAGCCGGTATTGCCATTGTGCCTAAGGAAGCCATAGAACAGCTGGGCCCAAGCGGATTTTCCCGCCAGCCCATCGGTTCCGGCCCCTTTAAGATCGTGCGATTTGTCCCCGATGACCAAGTTGCTCTCCAGCGCAATGACGATTACTGGAAGAAGCCATTGCTCAGCGGTGTGACCTTCAAGATCATACCCGATGATGTAGTAGCAGTTATGGCTTTAGAAGCAGGAGACGTCCAATTATCCCTCTCGGTGCCACCTAGTGAGGTAGATAGACTTCGCCAAGACAAGAGAATTCGCTTGTACCGCAGTACCCAAGGTTGGTACAGAGGCCTAGGATTCAATGTTGAGGCCTCTCCCTTCAATGAATGGGAAGTCAGAAAAGCCTTAGCCATGGCTACAGACATTTCCGGGGCCGTTATGAACGTCTTCGGTGATAATGCCATTAGGGCCTATGGGCAAGTAGGGCCGGGATTAGTGGGATACGACCCCACTCTGGAAGATATTTGGCCATATGATCCCGATGGAGCATTGGATTTGCTTACGAAGGCAGGATTTACACCGGGGCCCGACGGCATTCTCCAAAGAGACGGCGAGAAACTTACCGTCGAGATNAAGACTATGAACGAGCCTGCCCGAATCAAAATCGTCACCATCATGGTCACCCAGATGCGCAAACTAGGCATTGACGCCAAGATAGCTATCCAGGAGGTGGGAACATGGGTGGCAGATCTGCAAGGCGGTAATACTGGGCTGTTTATGGACTTCGCCTACAGTGGACCTACAGGATTGCAGGCCATGTTCCACTCTAGCAACACAGGTATTAGTAATGTCCACTTTTACAAGAACTCCGAGGTCGATGCACTGCTTGATCGGGGCAGTGTTACGATTGATCCCGAAGCCAGGGCCGTCGTGTGGAAAAAGGCCCAGCGCCTGCTCATGGAGGATGTCGTTGTCATACCCCTTTACTTCGAATTTGGGTATACCGCAAGTGATTCCCGACTCAATGATTTCGTGCCACAGCAATGGAACTTGAACTTAGTCAGTGAGGAAAACAATGTCTGGCTGAGCCGCTGACCATGTCCTTAAGCCTTCTGGTAGGAGGCAAGATAGGTGTGTTGAAGGGGGAAGCATAGTGCTTCTCCCTTGTACGTACACCTCGAAACCAGCGAAAGGAAGTGAATAGGATGTTCAATTGGAAAGAACTGGAGTCCAAAATCCCTGATTACCAGGTATTTTGGACCATCGACGAACTCCAAGAACGCTCAGAAGTTTTAGCGTGTGAATACCCCGATGTTATAAAGAGAAGTATCATCGGCCATAGCCGCAACGGCGAGCCCATCCATTGCTTGAAGATCGGCCAAGGCCGTAAGCGCGCTGTCTGGTTTGGGTGTCCCCATCCCAATGAACCCATCGGCACACTCACTATAGATTTCTTGGCTGAGACCCTGGCCAAAGATACTGCCTTAAGAGAAGAGCTAGACTGCACCTTTTACCTTGTCAAATGCATAGACCCCGACGGCACTCGGCTTAACGAGGGTTGGTTCAAAGGTCCCTTTGACTTCTACACATATGCTCGCAACTTCTATCGCCCTGCTGGAAAAGACCAGGTAGAGTGGACTTTTCCCATTGAGTACAAGACTTTGAGCTTCAACTCCCCGCTGCCGGAGACCAAAGCTCTGATGCAGCTCATCGATATGGCCGAGCCTCATTTTCTCTACTCACTGCACAACGCTGGGTTTGGTGGCGCATACTTTTATATAAACAAACCAATACCGGGACTCTATCCGGACCTTCACCGGTCCATAGAGGACTTGGGGATTCCCTTAAGTCAGGGCGAGCCGGAGGTCCCTTGGGCAGTAACATACGCCAAGGCCATCTATGAACTTACTCGCTCCAGCGATGCCTATGACTATTATGCTAAGTACACAGAGGGAGACCCTGCCACCATGGTATTAGCAGGAGCCTCGAGTGCGGAGTACGCGGCGCAGTACAACACCTTGGCCTTGGTCTCCGAACTACCATACTTTTACCACCCTTCCATCGATGACACTAGTCCAACCGATGTACCTCGAACAGAAGCTCTCTCCCAAGCTGTAGACTTTACTGAGGAAATGCATGGTTTTCTAGCTCCTCGTTTTGCCCAGATAAAAGACTGCCAAGATGCACCCTTCGCCGGCGCCCTGCAGGACTATGTCGGCAAGACTCCCCATCGAATTCGAGCGCAGAAGGCTTGGATAGAAAAGCAAAAACAAAACGACCGCTTGGCCACCACTGCTGAACTCTTCGATAATAACGTCGTCACGCGCTTCTATGGTATGTTGCAGTATGGCATGCTGGTCCGACTGTGCCATTGGGCAGCTGAGCACTCACCAGATGGAACACAATATTACATGGAGCTTGCTCAGGAGGTAGATACAGCACTACAACGAATCGCAGAGGATCTGGAAAAGAATTACCCATACCAAGTTATCCCCATTAGAAAGCTGGTCTCTGCCCAACTAGCCAGCGGTCTATATAGTCTTGCCCAGTTATAGGCAAGTAGAATCGAAAGGGGATGTCATCTTAAATAAAACAGATGACATCCCCCATCGCTCTTTGCACTGGAACCAGAAACTACCCAGAACTAACCAGCCTCTTCCATCACATTGAACCGCTCAACTAAGCCAGCCAATTCACGGGCCATGGCATCTAGGGCTTGAGAAGCCACAGTCACATGCTGAATAGCAGCTGATTGCTCTTCCGTTAGTGCAGCTACTTCTTCACTACGGGCGCTGATCTCCCGGGCGCCGGCTGCTACACCATCAATCTGAGCCACTATATCCTCTATGGCACTAAGGATCCCTTCCAGTACCCGCCCACTATCCCCCACGACAGAGGCGGTACTAGTCACCTGCTGACTGCCTTCAGCCATCTTCCCAACAGCCAGCTCCGTGGTCTCTTTGATCTCTTGTACAAGCTTGGTTATCTCATTGGTAGCCGCTCCCGAGTCCTCTGCCAACTGACGCACTTCCTCGGCCACAACAGCAAAACCGCGGCCATGGCTGCCGGCCCGGGCCGCTTCGATGGCAGCATTTAGGGCGAGAAGATTCGTTTGCGCCGCTATAGCATCAATCAAGCTAACTAGCTTCTCTACTTCTTGAGAGCGAACGCCTAAGGCATCGACGACATTGCCCACGTCCCTAAAACCATCTTCAAGAACGGTAGTCTCTCTGACAGCAGTATTCAGTGCTTGACCACCCGACACAGCCATATGCGATATATTCTCCGCCGCTTGAGCCATCTGATCGGCGCTATCATTAACTCGATTGACTGTGCTTGCCAGTTGGGTTGAGGTAGCCGCCACCTCCTCGATGGAGGCGCCTGTCTCCTGCATCGTCTCTGCCAGACTATGGCTTGCTTCCGCCAGTCTCCTTGCCACCCTTGTAACTTGATGAATTATGTGACCCACCGATGCCTGCACTCTTTGCATAGCACCAAAGGTCATCCCTATCTCATCATTGGTCTTTTGCCTAATCTCATTGGTGAAATCTCCCGCTGCCAAGGCTTCCATGTGCTCAACTAGTATGCGCAAAGAGCCGGCAATGGTCCTTACTATAGTAAGAAAGCCCAAAAGGCTAACTAACACCGCCAGAAGACTGATACCCGTGACCCAGGCAGTAACGGAAGATCTTCTCTTTTCCGCTTCCGCCTGCAGCTCACTGGCATGGGAAGTATACATACTCATTAGGTGCTCCAATCCTTCTAGAGAACCCTCAAACCAACGAGCTTCATGTTCGAAAAGCTCCTCATCAGCAGTTCCATACTGAAGAAGTGATGACCAGATCCCTTCTGTCGCCGACCGGTAGCCTTCTACGCTAGCTCTAAATTGCCTTTGCAGCTCTTCCTCGCCGGGATAACCCACGGCACTCTCTATGTACTTGTCAAAATGTTCTTCGAGACTAGCTATCCCATGATCAAAACTCTCACGGAACGTTTTGCGGGAGGCGTGACTAACCCCATCAACAGAGCGCATAAGTGCATCCTGAGCCCGATGCAAATCCCGATCAGCGCTGATCAAGTACCGATAAGTCGGTAGATGGTTTTCACTAAAAACCTTCACTATGTCAGCCATACTGTCAATTCCCCAAAGCCCCATCAGGCCTACCGCTACCAATGACACAACTGATAATGCCGCCAGAGCACGCAGCTTGCTACGAACTGACATATTCATGAGCAGTCGTCTAATCATAGAGTCACTCCATTCTTGTCATAATACTTCCTGTGATATGATAACGGTAACTGGACATCCACGGGCACGGAGACTGGTCAGACTCTATTCAAGCAATACCAATGTTTAGTGGTTTGCTTCACAAATATGGTTTCTCGATGCCACAGGCAAATCCTGCCAGATACAACCTGCTGATTTGTCTATAGAAGTATGGGAGGTGGTTGTAGTGAACAAGGAACGCTTTTGGGCCATATTTGGATGGACCGTCGCAACAATCTTGGGAGCAGCTCTTTGGGCGAGACTCCAGGCGCCAATACAGATTCCGCCTGAAAAAGCGAGGAACTCAGCTCAGAGAGAGCAATCGGTAGTGGTAGACTTGGTTGACACCAATTACCCAATAGTAGCCAAAGGCGAACCGGGTTGGGATTACTATCAGTCAGTGGCAGCCGATCTCAATGGTGATGGCCAAGATGAAACAGTGATCATCATGGCACGGGTGGAGCGTTCGCCGAACCGGCCCCGAGAGTTCCTATGGGATGATGGTCAGCCATGGCAAGTTCTTATACAATCTGCACAGGGCGAAATAACGCATGTATACTCACGATGGGTGCAAATAGGTCACCTCAAGGGGCTGATCGGGGACGAAGAAGATAACGGGGCCCATCCCCTCATCTTGTTGGAGCTAACTGGAGCAGGTCTCTCTTTGTATAAGGTTGAGTACCGTGGGCCCCATGAAACAGAGACTACGCGCCTTGTGGCTCTACCCGTAGTCAATCAAACGGGGCCAGCGTTTCTCCCATCGCAGTGAAACGCGGACCCCTATAAATATTGAATCACAACGGCAGATAGGCTGAGCTCAAGACTATGCCTCTAAGCTCTAGCTGCTCGTCGCCTAGTGGTTTCTTCTCGCTCGCCATCTGGTGAAATGATCATTGGCATGTTCTTCCTCTTCGCCGGNATCTATTAGAGTATAGGTGGCGTTATCGATCAATCGGTTAGGGACTGTATGGAGTATCCCTTCCGCGTCCCTGATCTTCGTTTTGCGGATAGTCACAGATTCCACAACACCCTCAAGGGCGCCGGTCTTCACCGTGTACCCCACTCGGAAATCATCGTCGGCTATCAAAAAGACACCCGCTAGCAGATCCTGAGTCACAGAATTCATGCCAGATGCCAACGCCATGGCCACCAAGGCTACAGAACCCCCTAAAGCTAGAGATACCTGCTGCATTCCCAGGGAAGCTGTCGCTGCCGCCAAGACAAAAATCCAACCGACAAAACCCACAATGGATTGCAGCAAAGTAGCCAAGGTAGGGTCTATTCTAGTCATCTTGGTGGTCCTCGCCACCAGCATCCTCAATATCTTGACAATGATTGCACCTATCGCTATGGTCAATATGGCTCCAGGCATTTTGCTCAGATAACCGCCAATCTGCGACAAGGCCTGGCTATACCAGGCATCGGACATACTCATCACCTCTATAGTTCTACTATCTCCACCCACATCCGACCGCTAAAGGTCTCGCCCCCCGACAAGACAATTAGGCCTGTCTCTTCGTGTGGTAAATCTAGGTTAGGGGCATTGGTAACCCAAGTGTAAGGCTCCAAGCATACAAAAGGATCCTCTGGGCTTCTTCCCGTCCACACTACCCAATGCTTAAACTCAGAGCTCGCTCCGTATTTGACGCCCACTCCTGTACCATTATCTCGATATTCGGCTACAGAAGCACCATCGTGCAGCTCCAGATCCGTATATACGTCATCCAACATTACCGTCCCCAAGGCGATGGGTTGACGCAAGTCTTGTTTGCCGGATACCGGCAACCGGCGGCCGGTAGGAACGAGATTATCAAGCTCCCAGACCTTCGCTGCCGGCACCTTTACGGTGCATTCTGCCTTGGAGCTGGCCGATGACAAAGGCACGTTGAAATATGGATGAAAACCGATGCCGATTGGCATTGGCTCCGAGCCAAAATTCTCTACTTCCACTTCAAAATCTATTCTCGCGTCCTTTAGGGCAAAGGTCATCCTCAGCTCAAAGGAATGGGGATAGGATCGCTTTATGCTAGGATGCTCATCGGAACGGATGGCGGTAGTCACCGAGGCACGACCCTCAGTATCGGTGGCTACTACTTTCCAAGGTAGATTGTGCACAAGTCCATGAATATGATAGATGCCCGCCTCATTGATGTCAAAGACATAATCCCGCCCATTGAATGTAAACTTGCCTTTATCGATGCGATTGGGTGGCATGAGTATGGGGAAACCCCACCCCACTGATTTCTCCTTGAGATCCTCAAGGCTGCCCGGCGTACGCAGAATCTGCAACCCCTGCTGGGCTGACCCCAGGCTTACCAGGTTGCTACCCCATCCTACTGCAATGGTACCTTCCCAGCCCGAATCGTTGTCCTGCAACCGTACAGCCTCAAGGCCATGGAACTTACAAGTGTCTACGCAAAATCTAGGCATTAAAACCCCTCCCCGTTGTCTCTCAAAGAATAATTCCACTTACCAGGTCGCTATCCCTCTTCAATCGGCCCGCCCCGGTCTGGGCATGCAGGAATGTTCTCTTTGGAAACAGAACGTTTAGTATGGATGGAAATACCCATGTACAAGTACAGCCTTTGGACATGCGGGCCTATCGATGCACATCAAAATGTTAGTGAGGAGTGGTATTTCATGATCAAGATCGCCATGGTAGGCTGTGGAGGAATTGGTAATAACCATGCCAGGCAGCTTGCCCAAATCTCTGGTGCAAAGATTGCCGCCGCGGTAGATATCATACCGGAGCGGGCCGAAAAACTAGCAGATGCTGTCGGTTGCAGAGCTTTTACCGATTACCGGGAAGCCCTAGACCTAGTGGATGCAGTCTGGGTCTGTACCCCCCCTGATAGCCATGCGGAGATAACAATCAATTCACTGAATGCAGGAAAACATGTCTTTTGTGAAAAACCTATGGCCGTCTCTCTAGAAGAGGCTGATGCGATGATCGAAGCTGCCCAACAGAATGATAGACTACTGGGCATCGGCTATTGCCTACGCTTCTCCCCCTGGGCACAAATGTGTAAAGACATAGTTGCCAGGGGTGAAATAGGTGAGATTACCATGGCGTGGATTGCCCGCATGAGCCCCATCCCACCAACACCCTGGCTCAAGGACCAAGCAGCTAGCGGTGGAATGCTCACGGAACAAACCACTCACAACCTAGACTGGCTGCGGTTCGTGGTTGGAGAGGTAGAAGAGGTGACAGGTCTCGCCAAGACTGTCTTGCCAGACGCGACCATCAAGGATAACGTAGTCGGATTGCTCAAATTCGCCCAGGGGGGCATCGGACAAATCATGGCCTCCTGGTCGTCGGCAGCCAGTTGGCTAGAGTCTGGACTCCTTGGCACCAAAGGGGTACTGCGTACTGCCCAAGGTGGTGCCATTACCGTTCAACGGACCGGTGAGGACCCTAAGGTCTATGAGCCAGAGAATCTAGACATGTACCTAGAAGAAGACAGGATATTCATCGAAGCTATCAAAAATGACTCTGAATATCCCCTAGACCCAGAGGAAGCTAAGAAGAGTCTAGCAGTAAGTATTGCCATCTTAGAATCTGCTGAGAGTGGCAAACCTATAACTCTCTAGCTCACCAAGGGCACCGTAAATGGGGAGGCCCGGTTTCATGGAGTCTCCCCTTTCATTGCTAAGCTTCTACGATCTCGAAACTGTACTCCATCTCAGCGTTAAGTGAATGCGATACGGAACAGTATTTTTCATTGGAGAGCTGCACTGCTCTGGCCACACGGTCCTCGGCTAGACCTTTGCCGCTCACGATATAGTGAAGCTTAATGTGTATGAAACGGCGGGGGTGGTCTTCCGCCCGCTCCCCTGATATCTCGATCTTGAGACCTTCCACCGGTTGCTGCATTTTCTGGAGTATGCTGACAATGTCAATGCCTGTGCAACCACCAACAGCGGACAACAGTAACTCCGTGGGCCTGGCACCGAGATCATTGCCACCACGTTCCTGTGACACATCCATTGTCAGCGTATGTCCAGACTCTGTCTCCGCCCTAAACTCCATGCCTTCTACCCAACCGACCTCTATCCGCATACCTTGTCCTCCTCTTCATGAAATCCCATAGCATCTTCCTTTGAATCTAGTGTCATGATCAAGAAACGTATTTCTTAATGACCTGCATCAATTCATCAATGGCTGCATCACCTTGATCATGCTTAATGGCATCAGCAACGCATCCCCGTACATGTCCTTCCAGTAGGATCTGGCCCACACTGTTCAGCGCTGAACGGACAGCAGAAATCTGATTGAGCACATCAACGCAATACTTGTCTTCTTCAACCATTCTGCTGATTCCCCGAATCTGCCCTTCAATGCGACTTAGCCTTGAGAGTAAGTTCTTCTTCCGGCGGAGATCGGAATGCGGCATCTCGACAACCCCTTTCTCCATACTTATACCATACCCACCCACAGTATATCTCAAACACTAGAAAAGGGCTAGCATGGTGCGCCAGCCCTTATGCGCAGAGTTATGCTACTAATCTGTGAGCCAGGGGAACTCAGTGACCCTAAGGTTAGTGCATCCATAGGGAATCAGGGTGATCCTTTCAGCTTTTTCCTTGGACCGAGTCGGACTCTGGGGTATGGTGCCTGCCCAGTTGCCCTCCAGCCTCCACTCCGGTACGATCCGTCCCAGGCCTTTGAGTTCCACGGGAGCCCCTTCTGGGGAAAATGGCATTTGACCTATAGGCTTCCTAAGCACCTTGAGCGAGCGAGCGGGGTTTTCGACATCCACAATCAATCCGTAGTTCCACGGCGTCGTAGGATAAACCTCCCAATCAGCATGGGGCTGTATGCCACCGATATGCTTCCAGCTTTCTCCAATCTTGAGGCAATACACTAAAGGACCTCGGGTAACAGCCACAGAACCTTGGTAACGTCGCTCCACTTCTATCTCCATGGGGAGTGTAAGCTCCAGACGATCGCCAGGACGCCATTCCCGGACTATGGTAAAAAACGATCGGCAAGCCAAGGACTGAACTTCTCCATCAGGTAGCACCAAAGTTGCTCCTTGAGCCCATGCCGGTATCCTGAGGCTTAAGGGAAAGGTGACAGAACGGGCCGTCTGGATGGTAAGATTGACCTTTTCGTCAAAGGGGTAGTCCGTCTCTTCCACGATGCTTACTTCTTGCCCCGTCTCCCCTACCGTGGCTGTTACCTGTGAGGGGCCATATGCCACTGCAGCCAATCCGCCATCCCGAGTTCCCATCCACAGGCTGCTGACGAACTTCGGCCAGCCTTGATGCATATTGGCAGTGCAACAACCGAAATTCGGTTCCAGGCCAAAGATGTTGGCATCCGGTAGGTTGCTCCATTCCCGCTCCGCAATATTGCAGATAACTTGATTCGCCTGCTGGTCATACTGATGGGCCCACATATCCGGGGTGAAGGCAGCCGGCAACGCATTAAACGTAATCTCCTCCAACCGATCTCCCAGAGTGGGATCCCCCAAAATCGCCACCAATTGCTCCAAAGAAAACATGTATTCTACAACTGCACACAGCTCTGTTCCCCGGGACGGATTCTTACCCGCCAAATGCTCATCACCGGTGAAAATACCGGTTACTTGGCCATGGAAATTATCGAGATTCTCCAAGCCCTTGTAAACAGAGGCTTTGTGCCGATCTTCCCCGGACTGTCTGAATAATACACCCGGGGCCTTGAGCCCCATAGCGTTATTCACCACATGACTCTCTAAACTGATCGTGGTCTGCTTTCTCTTGTAGCGGAAGTTGGTGAAGTGATTCGCCCAATCATACCCTTGCTCACCGACTTTCTCCGCCAAGTCTAGCAGCCAATCCTCTTTGGTTCGTTCATGTAGCCACTGAAGGCTGAGGACAAAGTCCGCCCAGCGGAATTTGGCCCAAGATTCCAAAGGACGTTCCTCCAAATGCCTTTCCATGTAGCGGCAAAAATTCAGCATCACCGATATGACGCGGTCATCACCGGTGGCTTCATGATACTGAGTAAGCACCTTGAAAACAATGAACACCGGCCAGGGGTCATACTCTGGGTATTTGCGGTCCCCTAACACACCTTGAACAGGTCCAATCCAACCGCTCTCATCCTGGCCGGCAAGGAAAGCTTCCACCCATTCTTGCGCCTTGGCCTTTAGCCGGTCATCGTCCAGAAGGTAAGCTAGAGGTACCAAACCATCGGCATAGTAAGGGCCCCTTTCCCACCCTTCTTTGTCACCTCCAAACCATTGATTGTCTGGACCCACATCCTCCCAGAAATCATCAAGCCGTCCAGACAATCCGTCAGCTTGGATTTGAAGTTGCTGCCTGAGCCACCCCAACGGCCTCACATTACCCAAAGGTAACATAGTATATGCCTTAGGCCTCAACGGGCGCTGGGTATCCTTTGTCATATTACACCCTCCCTGAAAATCAACTCACCGTCACCATCGCCTCTCAGTCACTGAATTCTCTAGCACCCCCGGCAATCCTCCCGACCTAAGGATGTTCTGAATCAGGCAGCAAATACATGCTGGCCAATACGGTTGATCACAGGGCGACTGTAGATCCAGTGGGACGTTGTGCGAGCTGGGTTGTAAAAATACAACGCTCCGCCGCTGGGATCCCAGCCCCGGGCTGCCATTCTAGCCGCTTTAACGGCGGTATCGTTTGGAGGCAGACTGATCTGACCATCCCTGACAGTGCAAAATGCACCAGACTGGTAAATAACTTCCGCCAGGGAGTTGGGGAAACGTCCATCCCTTACACGATTGAGCAATACTGCCCCGATAGCCACCTGACCCTCTAGGGGTTCGCCTCGACCTTCCGCGTGGATTACCCGGGCCATTAGCCATACGTCCGCTTCGGAGGCATTTGGAGAATTAGTTACAGGAGCTGCTGGTGCGCTCATAACGGCATCTTCTTGAGCATTGATGTTAACTGTAGCGTTTTGGGCAGTCACCACCATCTTAGGAGGTTGCGCCTGGTTGCTTTCCTCAGTTGCAGCTCCCTTCCCAGGTTGCTGTACAGCATTACCATTCTGAAGACCGGCAATCTGCTTTTCTTGGGTGGTCCCATTACTAACTGTCATCGCTGGCATTACTGCCGCGGATATGGCCATCACACAGCTCATTGCCATAACGCTCAGAGCAAGAACTGATCCAACGAATTTGGTAGATTTTTCTTCAAGAAATAGCATACTACAACCCTCCCATATTGCTATTATATCCGTTCTGTGCAAAAACAGAGCGATGCCTATGGGCACCGCCCCGTCATTGTAGCTAATTATCTGTCATTTTTCAATAAGCAAAACCTGCCAATTGGCTACTTGAAAGTCAATACATTTGAATAGCCATCCGCGGCGCAAGGAAATACAGATACGTCTCCTGCACCGGCTGCCGGAAAATCATCTCCACAGCTTGGCGATAGTGTTCAATCTGTACCCGGTAATTCCAAGCAGCTTGTGAGGCATTCGCTTCCGTAACAGCATCTGTCTTGAAATCGATGAGAAGCAAGCCACGGGGCTCTTCCACGAGACAATCTATGACGCCTTGCACAATGATCTGCTCTGCAGAGCCGCCATCTAGTATTCGAGCCGGGACAGTCATGGTAAAGGGAAACTCTCTCCAGACAGCTTCGGGATCGGCCAATAACCGCCGACCAAGGGCGCTTTGAAAGAAGACTTGTATGCTGCCAATGTCTATGGCTCTCAATTGTTCCTCGGTAAGAAGCCTCCGTTCCACGAGACGCATGGCCTCATCTTGGAGTGTTTCTGTTTTGCTTAAGTCTTTAGCGAGATCCAAGTGCTGCAGCAAAGTATGGGTCCAGATACCCTTTTCAATGGCGCTGAACCGCTCTTTCTCCGCTAGTATTAATCTGGGCCGCCTGGCCACATGTTGACTTCTGGTATGTCTGGATCCGTCAGCAGCTGCCTCAAAGAAAGCACTTGCTGTCTCACTTACGGCCGGTTCTGGCCATCTCTTCAGCTCTGTTACTGAAAGCTTGGCCGGTAAGTCCACTGCACTATGATATGGATATTGCCANAGTAATCTCCGTGATANATTCTGANNAAACTTTTCATTCGCTTTCACAGAGTCGATTGGTTGGAGTTTTTCAATCTTTCCCCACAAGGCAGGATCCCGATCTTCTGGTGCCCGGTTGGGCTCGAACCAAGCTAGCGATTTCGAGCATCCCTCGAGCCAGACTAGCCATCTGGAAGCATCCTCTACTGTGATGGTATCCTGAGGCAGTGTCGGCTCATCACCGTCTCCATGGATGATGGGAGAACCGTCTCTATGACGACACAGAGCCGGCCCAAGCCAATCAAGATAGCTCTTAGCAGACATTAGCAGATCATCGGGTAGCACCCAACCCTCAACCGCAGCAGCCCTTTTCCAACTAGAACAAACCTTATCCAAACTCCCTTGGCTTCCCACCAAAATCAGCATCTCTCTAGCCCGGGTCATGGCCACATAGAGTATGCGCATTTCCTCCGCCAAGGTATCTCGGTTGAGGCGTCCTTTTATCACTTGATGGGATAGAGAGCTATACCTAGTCCGCTCATCGGGGTCTATGATCTGCACACCTAAGCCTAGCTCTTTGTGGAGCAAAATACTTTTCTTTTGGTCTTCGAGGTTGAAACCTTTGCCTAGATCCGCAAGGAACACAACGGGAAACTCCAAGCCCTTGCTTTTGTGCATGCTCATGACCCGCACAACGTCTTCGCCCTCCCCTAAGGGCTTGACCTCGCCTAAGTCGTCATCGGCCTGCAGTCTCTCCAAAAATCTCACAAACCGAGACAAGCCCTTCCTTGCGAACTGGTCAAACTCCCGGGCTCGATCATACAAGCCTCGCAAATTAGCCTGCCTTTGCTCACCCTTTGGCATAGACCCGGCGTAATCATAGAACCCGGTTTCTTGGTACAAGTACCAAATTAACTGGCTCAAAGGCAAGCGGCGAGCAGCGGTCCGCCATCTATCTAAGCAATCCAAAATCATCTGTAGCCTATCTCCTAACCCATCGCCTCGTTCAGATGCAGCCATCAGTGCCCAATAGAAGCTTTCCTTGGGCCCTGCCAGGCGGATAGAAGCCAATTCGTTGGAAGACAAACCAAACCACGGTGCCCGTAGAACCGCTGCCAGAGGGATATCCTGCTGGGGGTTATCTAGAACCTGCAAAAGGGCAATCATGAGCCTAATCTCCACTGCAGCAAAATACCCTGTACCTAGATCGGCATAGGCAGGAATGCCTGCCTGGCGGAAAATTTCCATGATTTGATTGGCACGGTTCTTTACTGACCGGAGCAAGACCACTATGTCTCGGTAATGAACAGGGCGATATGCCTTTAAAGACTTGTCCCAAACGACGGCGGGAGCCTTGGGAGCTTGTCCTTCTGCACCTGGCGAACCGTTCACCAACCGGTGAATCCGGCATGCCATCAACCAAGCTTCCTTCTCTAGCTGCTCCAGCTCGGCGGTATCGTCGTCAAATGGTTCTAACTCTTCATTCTCATCAATGTCATCTGCGGCTTCTGGCTGTACCTGGGAGTCCAGCACATAGACTTCCAGGCGTATATCTTGCGTTTCCCCGAGGATAGAGGATGGTTCTTGTAGAAGCATCTCCCTTGTCGCTGCCACTTCCACCATCTCCGGCACCAAATCTGGATAGTTGGCTCCATACTTCAATTCTGCTTCTCTATCGTAGACCATGCCGGCAATACTATCACTCATCAGTTGTCGGAAGATGTAGTTTACCCCATGGATGATTTCCTGGCGACAACGGAAGTTCATGGCCAGATGGATTTTTCTCTGTTTTGCTCCCTCGTCCGGAGAAAACCTATGGTACTTGTCCAAGAAGAGAGCCGGTTCAGTCAGGCGAAACCCGTAAATGCTCTGCTTGATATCACCCACCATGAACCGAGGTGTACTGCCCTGCCCTTCCCCATGNGCACCGGCGATCATGGCCAGAATGCAATCTTGAACACCATTGGTATCTTGATACTCATCGATGAGTACCTCATCAAACTGTTGCTGCAGCTCTAGAGCTACTGAAGAGGGGCTAAAGCCTCCCTCGGGATGAGGATCTCCAAGGAGTTTGAGAGCGAGCTGCTCTAGGTCGGCAAAATCCAGTGTGCCCTGTCTTGCCTTGGCTCTTGTATATTCAGCCCTAAAACTATCTACCAGACGAAACGTCACCCGGATAATCGGTATGATAGCCTCTAGCTCCCTCATGATATCAGCCTCGCTACGGGAGAGAAAGTCCTTCTGTAGGGCTGTTAATTGTCTCTTGCCATCATCTCTAAGCTTCTGACAGCGCTCTTTTAGGGNCTCGTCAAAGCCCATTGTTTTCCGAATGGAGGGAAGTCGCCCAAAGGGGCTCTCCCAGTGAACCAGGGCATCCCAGTTCCGGTTGCCCGCCATCTCCAACAGATTCTCCAGAGCTTGGATCTCTNTCTTTAAGCTTTCGGCATAGGGTTCTGGACCGTTGGGTAAATAACACAGCTCCAANGCCTGCTCAAGCACACTTAAGATCTGCCTGATCTTAAGCACTACTTGTCTTTCGGCCTCCAGCATCAAAGGTAGCTCCCAGAGTTCATGACAAGAACTCGGCAAGCAAGCTCGCAAAACGGACTGCTGCCAATTGGCAGGTTCAGGTAGACTCATCTCAAAATCATATAGCCGTAAAACTAGTTCCCTTACCGCCCCATCGCCATCTTTCCCACCATATGCATCGATAAACCGCAACACATTAGGCTCCGCAGACTTGTAGAAGCCATCGAGTACTATGTCCATAATCTCGGATTTCAGTAAGTTTGCCTCTGGCTCAGTCATGATCCGAAAACCAGGGTCTAGACCCAGATGGTAGAAATGCTGCCTAAGCAGGCGAGAGCAAAAAGCGTGGATCGTAGAAATCGAAGCTAAGGGTAGGTGCAACAGCTGCCGCTCGAGCCTTTCATTGTCTGGGTCTTCTCGCAGATTGTTCTCTAGAGCTTCCCGAATCCTTTGCCGCATCTCGGCAGCGGCAGCCTCGGTAAATGTCACCACCAGCAGGCGCTCCATCTCGAAACCATCATCTTCACTGAGGATGCCTTGAATCACCCGCTCCACCAAGACAGCAGTCTTGCCTGCTCCTGCTCCCGCTGCTACCAATATATCGCATCCTCTGGTGTGAATGGCATCACTTTGCTCCGGTGTCCAAGTTATGCTGGGTGCAGTCATCGGTGACTGTTCAGCGGCAGTATCCTTTAGGCGAGTGTTCTCAAGGTCCCTAGCCTCCACTTTTCTTGTCGCCTTATCCATGTCTATGGCCCTCCTTTTTCCCAGCTACCGGTTCCGTCTGCTCATCTTCGCAGATGGCCATCTCCATAGATTGTAAAGCATCTTCTTCAGACATGTCGGGAATGTACCGATACCTGCAACCCGGTACCCCTAGCTCAAATCGACAAAGGGCCGTGAACTCGCAATATGTACAGGCTCTGTCCTTCTTTCGCCGATAGGGTGTTATCGCCACCGTCCCCTGTAAAATCTGTTCTGCCAGCTTTCGAATCCTGTGTTTCGTATAAGCTACTAAGATGTCCATTTCCTCGGCTGTGTATGCAGAAGAAGCGCGATAGACGCCGTTCTTGCCTTTACCTATCGGCAAAAGCTTCGACCAGCCACTCAGCTCCTCTTCCATCAAGTCTATGACATCAAGATCATTTAGCACTACACCCCTCATCTTGTACTCCGCCAGGAGTTTATCTTCTAGGGCCTCGGCATCCATGGAGGAATCTCGGTTAATTAAAGGCTCCTGCAAAAAAAGATACAAGGCTCCGGCCGGGACCAATTGCCCTTCGCCCAGGACATTCCTAAGTAGCCACTTTCCATTTTCCAGCGCTACCCCCAAATAGGCCAATAACTGCAGGGAAAAACCTTCATAGACATCGGCCAGGCTGAAGTGCCTGCCTCCCCGCTTAAAATCTATGACTCGTAGATACAGCTTGTCCTCCAATCTGGCAGCCTCAATTCGGTCGATGCGGCCGCGCAAATAAACAGATCTCCCCTTGGATATGGATATCTGCCACGGGGGTAAACCCGATGAAATACCAAAGGCGACTTCCTCAGACACAGGCCTAAATGCACCCCGCCGGGCATGCTCTGCCAAAATCCCTGCTATTCGTTGGAAACCTCTCATCAAGCGGTTGACTCTATAGTCGTAGCTCTCTAGGCCAGAGCTGAAGGCACCTGCGTGCTCACGGACTGTGGCCTGCCAAACTTCCTGTGACAGTTCCTGCAATTTTGCATCATCCAAAGCTGCCAGATCCAGTCCTTCTTGATGCAGTCGATGGCTAAACCGGGCTAGGGCATCGTGCCACAACAACCCCTCCAAACGAGCGTCCCAAGCCAATACATCCCGTTCCTCCAAACGCAAGATTGCCCTGGCAAAAAACTCAAAAGGACAGCGGGCTGCCGCCTCTAGATAGTGGACATTGGTAATAAGGTCAGCTCCAAAGAGCTCCTTGATCATGGTGGGACTGAGTTGTAGAGCCTGGTTGGTATAGGTAAAACCAGCCAAACAGCGTTGAAGAGCGGCTCTGCCATCTTCGTCCTCAGCCAGCCAATTATATAGGAGAAGTACCCCGTTTCGCCAATCGTTCTCTACCGGCCGAATTAACCCATCTTTCCGGGCCCGCAGATACTTCGCCACCATGCTGGCTGCATCCGATATACTGGCAGGCAGCAACAAATCAGAGAGAGAATCATCCTGATGCCCATCATTCCCAGAATCCACGGGGGGGAATACCTTCAATAGATCTTTGGTAATCGGAGCAGGCTCTAAGGCTCTGCCTTCACCATCCGCCATGGAATAAGTGATCAAGATGCGCTCTTGCGCCCTAGTAAAAAGCGAATACCAAAATAAGGGCTCCCACTGCATTTGACCTTCCCTAAGAGGCGATAAAGGCCATCCCTGAGATTGGAGCACCAATCGTTCTCCATCGTTTAAGATAGTATCCTCCCCGTCACCCACCTTGAGGTGCTTCTCATCAGCCCCCATTACCACCAATACTTTGACCTCAGAATTAATTAGCCGAGCGGGAGTAGTAATAAGCACTTGATCTAATCCCTGGGGGGAGGTGCTAAGATATAGACTGTCTAGGCTAGCCTGGAGCAAGGCAGCAAACTCATCCCATAGAAGCAGCGTATCACCGAGACCCTGAATGAAGCTGTCAACCAAATCCACCCAGTGGTTCCATACTCTTATGTGATCCACATAGGCCCCTACCCCCGAAAACGCGCATGAAGACCAGACATCGGATTCTGCTTCCCTCGCCCAAAAATCAAGTCTNTCCGGTATACCAGCTTGCTCCAGCAAGAGCCACATCGCCATCATCAGACGCCGACCTGGTACCGGTTTATCCTGGGCCGGCCGGATCTTTTCATTGAAGTTCGCAAACAGCTTCAGCCATCTAACCACACTGGATTCTAAGCCAAGCTCCCTCTCAATGGCAGCCCAAGTGTTTTCATCGAGCCAAAGAGATCCTTTTATGCCCCGGGCTAGAGCATAGTTTTCCAGAGAGTCAACCTCGACGCGGCTTATCTGCACCAGATCGGATTTCAAAAGCTGTATTAGTGGCTCTGATTTCCAATCGGTAGATGCCGCCTCTAGCAAACCGCTAAGGAAAACCATCAAAGGATGCCAATGTATCGATTGGGGCCGATCTAGGAAGAAGGGTACTTCCCATTCAAGCAGGAGATTTGCCAAAAGCTCACCATAGAGGTCCATACTAGAAAGTGCCACCGCCATCTCCCGCCACCTAACACCATGGTCACGAGCTTGTTCCAGAAGAAAGCGTGCCACACGCATAGCTTCGCCGCTATAGTTAGGTGCAGCAATTACCTTTATGTCATCATTGTGCTTTGCATATGGCTCACGTTCTCGGCTAGGATAGCGTAGCTGTCCCTCGAGATAGGCCAATACCTCNGATGATCTAAAACGGGTAAGATTTCTAGGCTTAGTTAATGTCTCAGCAGAGGAGTCTGATGAATTAATCGCTCTATCAGGGCTAAGGTCCTCTACCTGATAGGGCACATTCAGCTTTTCGGCCAGCCCTATGAGTTCTTCGAAGACTGCCTGGCAATGGGCAAACGTCCCCTCCCCTCCGTTGCCCATCATATCCATATCCAACCGTAAAGTAACAGCTATGTTTTTTGCTTTCAGCAGCAAGGCCGCCAAGATCTGAAGTTCTGCTCCTTCAAATTTGTGAAAACCATCGACCCATACCTGGGCGCCTTCCAGAGAGCTCGACTTGCCTATCGCTCTGGCAGCTTCTCTCCAGCACCAACTATCATCAACCAGGCCCCGCTGATCGAGCTCTGTTTGGTAAAGATTCAAAATCAGGCGTAAGTCATGGGCTTTATCTGCTACCTCCGACTCTCCTCCATGAAGCGCCCCATCTAGCTTGAGATTGCCTTCTCTCCCTTTGAGATGACCCTGTTGCCTATCAATAGTCAAAGACGGGACTTCCCGGTTGGCCTGCTGCAGCTCCGCCATTGTTCGACTGAGCTTATCCACAAAGCCTGGGTGGTGGGTGACACCTTGAAACACCGTCAATTCATCACAATGGGCCTGGAGCAAGCCAGCCAATAGCAATTTGCGGCCTACATCCGTTAGGGGTGGCTCCGCCAACCCTCCAACATTTTGTAGAATCTGCCAGCGCAGGCGGCGAAACCCCAGTACTTGGGCTCGATGAATCGCTTTGAGCCCCGCCTGCTTAAGGAGAGCTCTTTCCATGGAAATGCTGATCTCTTCTGGCACTAGTAGAAGCAGCGGAGGCCCTAGGGGATCTTGCTGAAGCTCCCAACAGATCTCCTCCAGGCATAGGTGAGTTTTCCCTGTACCAGCCCTCCCAACAATAAGCCGCAACATGTGCTTCCTCCTTTGCACCTATCCCTTTTCTCTTAGTTTTGCCGCGGCCGACATTAATCCCTGCCGACAAGGGTTTTCATCACTCTTGGAGAAATGGCCTGATGGGAGGTTACCACCATGCGATGGAAAATTCATGTACTCTATACAGAAAGTGCGTCCCTAGAGGAGCTCAGACCCATCTTTGATAGACTGCCACAGCCCAGTCCAAAAGACCGTATCGCCATTAAGCCCAATCTGGTCGTACCCAAACCACATACTTCAGGGGCCACGACCGATCCGGCTCTAGTAGAATGTATCGTTGCCTATCTCCAAGAGAAAGGACACAGCGATATAAGGATCATGGAAAGCTCCGGTGTAGGTGAAAGCACAAGCCAAGCCTTTCGAGTATGTGGCTATGAGGCGCTTAGCCGAAAATACAATGTGCCTTTGGTTGATCTCAAAAAGGACAAGTCCGTTAAGCAGTCCATTGGAGATATCGATATACAGATTTGTCAAGAGGTAGCGGCCACTGATTTCCTGATCAATGTGCCAGTTCTCAAAGCCCACTGTCAAACCAGACTTACCTGTGCACTGAAAAACCTCAAAGGTTGTATTCCCGATAGAGAAAAAAGACGCTTTCACGCCTTAGGCCTGCATAAACCAATTGCAGCGTTAAACAAGGCCATCCGGACTGATTGGATCATCGTCGATGGAATCATCGGTGATCTCACNTTCGAAGAGGGTGGAACACCTATCAATATGGGTAGANTCATCGCCGGCACCGACCCTGTTCTCCTGGATACATATGCTTTGCATCTTTTAGGATACGAACTCCATGATGTTCCATATGTGTCTCTAGCCGCCGCCTTGGGTGCTGGCGCAACGGACCTAAGCAAGGCTAGCATAATCGAGTATCTTAAGGGGGATCGACCACCAATAGCTCCCCGACCCGCCAATCCCCTTGCTCATCGATATGCTATCTATATCGATGAACGGGAGGCATGTTCGGCGTGCTATGGTAGCCTTATCTATGCCCTAAGGCGATATGAAGAGCTCCACGGAACTCTACCGCCGCCTACTCGGATAGCCATTGGACAAGGCTTTAACCCTCCCAAAAGTGGTGCCCTTAATCGAGTCACTACCTCAAATCAAGCCATACTGGGCGTGGGGCGCTGTACGCAAGCAGCCTTTCAGCGCCATGTCCCTGGTTGCCCGCCTACNGCCAAAAGTGTTCTGGCTCATTTGGTNAAGTGGCTCTAAACTGCNATCTCATTGCGCTCCTGCAAAGCCCTGGTTTGAAAAAGCCGGGTCTTGCCATTTATAGCCATTTCTGCAAGAATTCCAAGATAGTTTGCCGCATAGCCGCCGTCTCAAAATGACCTGTGTCATATCGGATGAGACGCCAAGCGTCATGGGCATCATGCTCTTCATAGACTCGCCTGAGCTCCTCATCGATTCTGTCTAGTCCTGCCGGCGGAGTCAGGGGATCATGGTTCCCCGCCAGACCTAGGTGGGGTCTGGGTGCAATCAAAGCATTGATCGAGGCTGTGGTAAAGTGCTTCAACAGTCCTGGAACGTAATAGTAGAGTCCGTGACCATCTAACCCACGGGCCTCGATTAGGGCCTGGAAATCCGTCAGGCAACAGATATCTATGCAGACCTTGATGCGTGTGTCTAGAGCCGCTACCCACCAAGCCATAGTACTACCCATGGATATGCCTAGAGTCCCGATGCGGTTTCCATCAACATCGGAGCGAGTAAGTAAGTAGTCAACGGCCTTGAGACTGTCATAAACCATGTGCCCCCACAGCACTTTGCCCTGCCATAAAAACTCCTTAAAGAGCTCAGACTCTGTCCTTCCGCGTCTTTCGCCAAAGTTCCAAGCATCAATGGCCAGCGACCCCCAACCACGCTGAGCCAAAGCTTCGGCATAGGGCGGGTCACATAGATATTCTCGACCTAGTATCAGCTCATCCTTACCTAAGCGATAGTTGCCCCCGTGGGAGTGGTTGAACAATATGACTGGAAAGTGTCCGTTCCGAGATGCAGGTCTAGTAAAATATGCCGGTACGAGCTCCAACCCGTTTAGGTCCAAAAGCAGGGTTTCAAGAACGTAAGTGCCACGGTTTTCCTCGGATATTTTCTGTCCTGATGCTTCTCTATCTCGGGGAGGTAGATCTCCCAGGAGTCCGTACAACTTTCTTCGCTGACTCTCCTGACTTGGTCCATTAGCCGCCATAGTAGATCCTCCTTTGGGATACTTCACCAGCTGCCTTCCTTGAGCACCTGATCCTACTATGGCCCTTCGGCAANAACGGACTAACACCTTTCTATTACCATCTGGAAACCTGAATCTAAAGAATGCGGATGGATAAACACGGGAGTCTGCTATTTGGACAGCTGTGGAGTGATAGTCTGACGGAGGCTCTGGACAGCCAAAGATAGAAGATAAGCCACACCAGCTATTACCACTATGGTTGCACCCGTCGGCAAATCTAGCATATAGGATACGGCCAATCCGGTGCCATTAAAAATGAGCCCCAACACCGTAGCCAGCACCATCATCCGTGCTAGATTGCCCACATAGTGGCGGGCGATGGCCGGGGGTAATGTGAGTAAAGCTATGACTAAAATGAGGCCTACGATTTTGATCAGGATAACTACAGTCAAGGCAATCAAGATGAGTAGTAATAGATGCAGGGCCTCCACTGGTAAGCCCCGCAACCGAGCATGCTCCTCATCGAAGACTACGGCAAGCAAATGATTGTATAAAAGCGCAACGGTTAGAACAATGAACCCATCAAGGGCAGCGATGAGCAATAGATCATCAGCTGATACCATTAGTATATTCCCAAACAAAAACGTCATTAAGTCTACATTATAACCAGGAGTGCGGGAAATAAACAGTATACCGACTGCCATTCCTATGGCCCATAGTGCACCGATCACGGTATCTTCATGCTGCCGTGCCCGCAGGCTAACCAAACCAATGATAATAGCCGCAATAACAGCTGAGACAACGGCACCCTTGGTTGGGTTGAGGCCATAGTAGTACGCTATACCCATTCCGCCTAAAATGGTATGGGATATGCCCCCTGTGATAAACGAGACGCGTCTGACTACAACATAGGTGCCGGCCAATCCCCCGGCTATGCTCGCCAATACTCCCGCCAACAATGCATGCTGCAGGAATGTATAATTGCCTAGGGCCGTGAGAAACTCTCGCATTGTGGAATCACCCTCCGTAATATGTGGGCGTATGAGCCTCTAGCTGCCCATTAACGTATACCAGACGGTCTACGCACTCATCTAGTAGCTCAAGGTCATGAGAAACCATAACGATGGTGATACGTCGGCGCAGTTCTCGGAGTAGGCGGGCTATCTCCTTCTCCGCAACCTTGTCAACGCTAGCCGTAGGTTCGTCCAGAATCAGCAGCCTGGGCCTAGTAGCCAACGCCCGGGCCAAAAGCACTCTCTGTTGCTGTCCTTCGGAGAGGCTTCCTAACCTGCGGTTTGTCAAAGACCATACTCCCACATCCTCCATGGTTTCCCGGACCACTTGTCTATCAGCCTTGCTGTAGCTGGGAAATAGCTTGCCTAAGCCCAGGCGTCCCATGAGCACCACTTCCGAAGCCGTAATGGGAAACGTACGATCAAAACCTGCATATTGTGGTACGTAACCTATCTCCTTGGTAATCCGTGCAGGGGGTTTGCCGAAAATTGCAATCCGGCCCTCCTTAGGCACAAGCAGTCCCAAAATCAACTTGAGCAAAGTTGTCTTTCCGCCTCCGTTAGGGCCGACAATACCCAAAGACTCACCTTCTCTTACGATTAGGTTAATATCCCGAAGGGCAGTATTCGGTCCGTAACTGAAAGTGACATGGGTAATCTCAATGGCATTATCCACAATGCTCACCTTGCTTCTGCGCCAATGGCTTCAGCCATGACGACCAGGTTAGTCAAATAATCCTCCGCAAGAGGATCTAGCTGCACGACCCGTCCACTCACCGCCTTGGCGATAGTCTCCGCTGGCTTCGTGTTGAACTGACTTTGCACAAAGATCACTTTGATATTGTCTCGGTGAGCTTGATCGATGATGCGAGCCAGTTCCTTAGCACTTGGTTCCTTGCCCTCTACTTCAATGGGAATCTGCTGCAATCCATACTCATCAGCAAAATAGCCCCAGGCGGGATGAAAAACCATAAATTTCCGTCCTCGGCCATTGCCGATGATGGAGCGGATTTGCTGGTCTATGGCCTCCAAATCCTTTACGAACAACTGATAGTTTTCCAGATATGTCGCAGCTTCGTCGGGGTTTAGATCAACCAAAGCTAAATAGATTGTCTCAGCCTGCTTCTTGACAAGGCGAGGACTCAGCCAGATGTGGGGGTCCGGCATCGCCTTCTCCTTGTCCATCCCATGCGGACCATGGGCATGACCCTCAATAGCCCTAAGCGTGATCCCTTCTCTGGTATCTACTATGGCCAAGTTAGGCTGATTTTGTCTAAGCCTGCTCAGCCAGGCTGCTTCAAAGGGAACCCCGATGCGAAAATAGGCCTTAGCTTCGGATAACTCCGCCATTTGCCTTGGAGATGGCTCATAGGTGACCGGGTCAGCTCCCGGTTTGACCATCACGGAAACCTTAACAGTTTCTCCTGCAACCCGCTCGACAAAATACTTCTGGGGCGGGATGCTGACGAAAACCGATAGAGACTCCCTAGCTTCGCCCGCTCCCACACCGGCAAGAAACAAACATACAACAAGCAAAATGTCCGTTAGCCACCGCCGTTGAGCCACTACAACATCCCCCCGATACTAATGCACCGCCCAAATGAAGTCGAATGTCTTCACAAATACGTAGGGCCCATCGACCCAGTACCGATTGACCGGCTTTATCGCCGCCTGCACACGATGGATCACGGGCCCTTCTATTGGTAGTAGTTATGATCATGCACCGAGATTACTCCATAGAAATGAGGGGTTTCTTGCTATCTACAGTTTGTGCCTCTCGGGCCAGGACAATAACCTGTTGGCTGGATATCTTCACCCAGCCGCCAAACACCTGAAAACGCTTCTCCGTCTCGCCTTTCCCTGCCCGAATCTCGCCATCTTTTAGGGTAGTAACTAAAGGAATGTGGCCTGGGTATACCGCCAACTGCCCCTCACTGCCTGGCAATACCACCATTGCCACGGAATCGTCCAAGAGCTCGTTGTGGGGTGTAACAATTCTTAACCGCAAGCCTGCCACTAGTTAGCCCTTCCTCTCTCCACAGCTTCATCGATGGTACCAACCATGTAAAATGCCGCTTCTGGCAGATCGTCATGTTTTCCTTCGAGAATCTCTTTAAAGCCCCGTATGGTCTCTTGTACTGGTACATATCTACCACCTTGGCCAGTAAAGGCCTCTGCAACAAACAGGGGTTGAGATAGAAAACGCTGGATCTTCCTGGCTCGGGATACCGTTAGCTTATCCTCATCGGACAGCTCATCCATACCCAGGATCGCGATAATATCCTGTAAATCCGTATACCGCTGTAGTACTTCCTGAACCTGTCGGGCTACCCGATAGTGCTCCTCCCCCACATGGCGGGGATCTAGCGCCCGCGAGGTGGAAGCCAGAGGATCCACAGCGGGATAAATGCCTAGCTCGGCGATGCTCCGCTCCAGATTAGTCGTGGCGTCCAAGTGAGCAAAGGTAGTAGCCGGTGCCGGGTCAGTATAGTCATCAGCCGGTACATAGATAGCCTGGATAGAGGTAATAGAGCCTTTGCGAGTAGAAGTAATGCGCTCCTGTAATGCCCCTACCTCGTTGGCGAGAGTTGGCTGGTAACCAACAGCCGATGGCATGCGGCCTAGAAGAGCCGATACCTCTGAACCGGCCTGAATAAAGCGGAAGATATTATCGACGAACAGCAATACGTCCTGTCCCGCCACATCCCGGAAATACTCAGCCATAGTCAATCCAGTCAGCCCTACCCGCAACCGTGCACCGGGAGGCTCGTTCATTTGTCCATAGACCAAAGCTGTCTTCTCTAGCACGCCAGAGTCTTTCATCTCCAGCCACAGCTCGTTACCTTCCCTAGTGCGCTCACCAACACCGGCAAATACTGATACACCACCGTGTTCCGTAGCGATATTGCGGATCAGCTCCATGATGAGCACCGTCTTGCCTACACCAGCACCACCGAAAAGGCCCACCTTACCGCCTTTAGAGTAAGGTGCCAAAAGATCAATGACTTTAATCCCTGTCTCCAAAATTTCTACATCTGTACTCTGGTCCACCAACAGAGGCGCTGGACGGTGGATAGGCATGTCCTGTTCCGCCGCTACCTCACCTAGCCCATCTATGGGCTGCCCCAAGACGTTGAAAATCCGTCCGAGGGTGGCCTCACCTACCGGAACCCTAATAGGCTCGTGGGTATCTTGAACCTCCATACCGCGGACCAAACCATCGGTAGCCGACATGGCTACACAGCGAGCAGCATTGTTGCCTAAATGCTGTAAGACTTCTATGACTAAACCTGTATTGGTTACTACTAGAGCACTGTAGAGTCGGGGAAGCTTCCCTTCCTCGAACTCCACATCAACTACAGGTCCAACAACCTGCAAAATCTTCCCATGGTTATCCATAGTGCCTTCCTCCCTAGCGCAGCGCCTCAGCACCACCTACAATTTCTGCGATTTCCTGAGTGATACTGGCCTGCCGTGCCTGGTTGTACTGCAGGGTCAATTCCTTGATCATCTTATCTGCGTTGTCGGTGGCGGCATCCATGGCTACCATCCTGGCTGCTAGCTCACTGGCTTTGCCTTCCAATAAACCATTGTAGATCAAGGATGTTACATAATGATGTACAAGTTTCCCGAAAACNGCTTCCTCCGAGGGCTCCCACAATAGATCCTGTCCGGCCTTGCTCGTATGGAATTCATCCAATGGCAATAGCTTAACCGTTCTCACTTCGCGGCTCAGCACATTGATAAACCGAGTGTAGAGCAATTGGATCTCCTTTATCTCTCCCGTTACAAAAAGAGGGAACACATAGTCGGCTATCCTCTCGGCCTGGTCGGGAGTGGGTAAATCGCCGCTTTCCTCGTAGTAGTCAACGGAAATCCCTCTAAATTGCAGCTGGCTATATAACCGCCGTCCCGTAACAACGTGTACACCCTGCCCTGCTCCCTCTGATTCGAGAAAATGGCGCAAAATATTTGCATTATAGGGGCCACACAATCCCTTATCGGCGCCTACTACCACATAGCAACTCGCACCGTGTTCCCGGGGCTGCCAAAATGGACTGCTCACTTGATGGCTGCCGATCTCCTGGAGTGCGTCCCAAACCGCAGCGGTGAAAGCTCGATTGGTTTCAGCACTAGTTTGGGCCTTGCGGAGCCGGGAAGCAGCGATCATATTCATGGCCCTAGTTATCTTCTGAGTGCTTTCTACACTCTTGATCCGGCGCCGGATATCCCGCATTGACCCCATATCTACTTGCCTCCCCAGATAGAACCTGCATAGGTCTCGATGGCCTTCTTGAGCTTGGCCTCAGTCTCATCAGAGAGGTCTTCCGTGGTCCGGATCGTCTCCGGAATGTCGGGATGGTTGGAGTGAATGTAACTCACCAACCCGGTGACAAACTCACCCACCTGATGGACCTGCACTTGATCCGCATAGCCATTTATCCCAGCGTAGAGCTGAATCACCTGGTCTTCCACGGCCATAGGCTCATATTGGCCTTGCTTGAGCACCTCTAACAATCGCTCACCTCGATGCAAACGATTCCTAGTGCTCTTATCTAGGTCTGAGCCAAACTGTGCAAAAGCTTCTAGCTCTCTATACTGAGCAAGGTCCAATCGCAGTCTGCCAGCCACCTTTTTCATCGCCTTGGTTTGGGCAGCACCACCCACCCGGGAAACAGATAATCCAGCGTTGACTGCGGGCCGTTGCCCCGCGAAGAACAAATCGCTCTCTAGATAAATCTGACCATCGGTAATGCTGATCACATTAGTAGGAATATAGGCGGACAAGTCACCAGCCTGGGTCTCAATGATGGGCAAGGCAGTTAGAGAACCACCACCCAACTCATCACTGAGTTTTGACGCTCGCTCCAACAAGCGCGAATGTAGGTAAAACACATCACCGGGATAAGCTTCCCTACCCGGCGGCCGCCGCAGCAGTAAGGACATGGCCCGGTAGGCTACCGCATGTTTGGACAGATCATCATAAACAACCAAGGCGTGTTTCCCATTAAACATGAATTCCTCGCCCATGGCAGCTCCGGCATAGGGAGCAATATATTGTAGTGGTGCAGGGTCACTGGCCCCAGCCGCAACAACGGTGGTGTAGCTCATGGCCCCAGCTTCTTCAAAAGTACGCACAATCTGTGCTATCGTAGATTGCTTCTGGCCGATAGCCACGTAAATACAATAAACATCAGTATCCTTCTGGTTAAGAATGGTATCAATGGCAATGGCGGTCTTTCCAGTTTGGCGATCCCCAATAATCAGTTCCCTTTGGCCCCGACCAATGGGAATCATGGAGTCAATGACCTTAAGCCCTGTCTGAAGTGGCTCTATGACCGGCTGTCTTTCTACCACACCGGTGGCGATAATCTCTAAGGGGCGCCGCTTTTCACTGGTAATGGCTCCCCGGCCATCTAGCGCTCTCCCCAAGGGATCCACGACACGGCCCAAAAGGCCGTCTCCCACTGGCACATCCGCTACTCTGCCGGTGCGCCTCGCTGTGTCACCTTCTCTGATCTTGTCATCTCCACCAAATAGTACACATCCTACACTATCTTCCTCTAAGTTCAGGGCCAATCCAGTAACACCATTACCAAAATCTACGAGCTCATTGAACATCACATTNTCCAGCCCATAGACTCGGGCAATACCGTCTCCTACCTGCACGACAATTCCTGTTTCGGCAACTTCCAGTCTNTTTTCAAAGGCCTCTAACTCCATGGCTAGGACCTTTTCGACTTCCTTTGTTCGTAATTTCATGTTCCGATGCCTCCGCCCAAACGTCTGTTAATCTGATGGAGCATGGTGCGTACACTGCCGTCATACACCATGCCTTCATGGCGGATCACCAATCCACCTATGATATCCGGATCGACAACGGTCTTAGCCACAACACGCTTTGCAAGCTTCTTTTCGAGATCTTGAAGCAATTTCTCCAGAGCCGATTCCTGCAAAGCTATAGCTGTAGTCAGCTCAATTTCGGCAATCCCCTGCTCATCTCGATACCTCGTGCCAAACCATCTTTGGATATCACTGAGTATGGTCGTCCGGCCCTCATCTACCAAGTAGTAAAGCAGACGTTGTACCCATAGACCACACTCTCCGAGATGGGTATCGATCATGGTTTTCTTTTCTTCTCGAGAAATCCCAGGGTGATTCAAAAGCCTCCCCAACACTGGCTGCTCAGCTAGTTTCGAACCGAGCTTTTCCATGCCTTCGTGGGCCTCATCTAGCTTTTCATGTCCCTTGACACAGGTAAAAAACGCGTTGGCATAACGCTGTGCCACTATGCTAGTTGACATGGCCATCATCCATTCGCTGCAAAGCATCCTCGATCAAGTGCATATGTGCGTCCACATCCAGACTCTGTTCCACGATTCTCTCTGCTATCTGAACAGACAAATTGGCCACTTCCTGCCGAACTTCATGGATCGCTCGGACTTTCGCTTCTTCTATTTCCCTTTGAGCCCGCTCGAGTCTAGCAGCTTCCTCCTGCCGTGCCCTATCTGTGATCTCTTCGGACATGGCCTTACCGTGCTCAACTGCCTGCTCTACTGAGGCTTGCGCTTGTCGCCTGGCTTCAGTGAGCTCGGCCTCAGCTTGGGCCTGGAGCTCCTTGGCTTTAGCAAAAGAGCTGTTGGCCTCCTCAATGAGACCTTCTGTATACTCCCGACGTTTCTCAATGAAGTTTGTCACAGGGCCAAACAGGTAGCGCCTCATCAGAAAATAGAGAATCAAAATATTCGCTATCTGAAAAAAATACGTCCAACCTAGCTCTATCACCCGACCTCACCCCTTATTACCACCGGCTCTACCCCTGTATTCCCGACTTCTTGTCCAACTAAGAAAGCAGCCGAATTAGGGGGTTGGCAAAGAGCAAGATCAGCGCTATCAAGAGCGAATAGATACCAGTTGTTTCCGCTACAGCTTGACCCAATAACATGGTTTGGGTAATTCTTCCTGCTGCTTCCGGCTGGCGACCGACTGCCTCAGCACCTTTACCAGCAGCATAACCCTGCCCGATACCAGGTCCTAGACCGGCGATCATGCCGATGCCCGCACCGAGAGCAGAAAGACCCAACACAATCGCTTTTGCCAATAATAGATCATTCATGTTACTCTTCCTCCTCTTCATCAATTGCCATTGATACAAATACCATGGTTAGCATGGTAAAAATGAAAGCTTGGATAATGCCAGAAAATAGATCGAAGTACACATGGGGAATGACGGGAACGACGATCGGAGCAACCATGTAAAGAAGTGTCATGATGATCATGCCGCCGATAATGTTCCCAAACAAACGAAACGCCATGGAAAAGGGAGTGGATATCTCGCTAATCAAGTTAAGGGGAAACATCAGTGGAAAAGGCTCAAAAAAACCTTTGATATAGCCGAGTATCCCTTTGCTACGGATACCACTACCCTGAATGAGTATAAAAGTAATGGTAGCCAGCCCCAAGGTGGTATTGAGGTCAGCTGTCGGCGGTCGAACGCCGACTAATCCCACCAAGTTCGCTACTACCAAAAACAAAAGCAAGGTGCTTATATATGGCACGAACTTCCTGCCCTTTTTACCCATGGTTTCCCCTATAAAAGAGTCTAGACCATCCACTATCATCTCCACCACAAGCTCCGTTGTCCCTAGCTTATCTCCAGGACCTGCTGTGCGAAACCGCCGGGTAACGATCATGGAGCCTACTACCAAAACCACCATGATAATCCAAGTGTTCACTACGGTTTCCGTAATAGGAATCGGCCCCAGGCGAAATATGGTCTTAATGTCAAATTCCATAGTTCTCACCTCATTTCTCTTGGAGAAAATAACTGACTACTGCAGCGATTGTCGGTGTTAGTAACCCTAGAAGCAACGTCAATGGATGCAAATCATAGGAGATCAAAGCAATGGCCAACACGACGAACTTGAGACCATATCGCACCATGTAGTTGCGGACCATATACCGCTGAGCCGCTTCACTAGGCATCCAAACAGCCTTATGGGCTGCTATAGATAGACCATGCCAGTTAACTATACCTACTAACAGGCCCAGCCAAAAACCGGCCCAAGCAGGTTGATCGCGAAAGAACAGGAACAAGGCCATGAAGATGACCATGGCTATCCGCAGATCTCCGTATATCTTCCGTGCCTGCCTTGCCACCCTACCTCCCCATCCCGTTATCAAGACCCACCGCCCTCTGGTACCTAGGCCACAACGTTCTCCGCCACGACTGCCTCTACAACCGCTAGTAGCAGGGTCTTACGGCCTATGGTCAACGTCCCGAAGAACGCCCCATAGCAGGCGGAAACCACTCCAAAGACCGGCAAAGAGACCTAGCAATACGCCACCCAACTGCCACAACAGATTGTCGGTGCGGCGTGCCATGTAGCTGCCTGCGATTACCCCCGCAATAATGGGGGCTGCAATCTGGATTCCCAACTGACCAAGCAATGACAGATTCCTAGCCACTGCCAGCCACCTGGGGTCTTGCGATCCGTTGCGTGACATAGCGCATCCCCTCGCCTGTCATGCTGCTAGGTTTGCCTCGGTCTTATGAGTCGGAATCAAACAGTCCCTGCACCACATTGGGCACAAAGATAGCCCCTAATCAGTATGCCGCTAGGGGTAAATCTCATTCCAGAAACACACACATGCACCAGATTCTGTTACCATTAGCTAACGGAAAAATCTAGGGTTACTATACCACAGCACTTGGGCATCGTCAACTCAGATACCAGCCTGTCCCTATATTGCCAATCGTTTGAATGCTGCTTCCCTACTGTTTCGTACCGGCTGTTTGGGCCTACCTATAGATTTGGCTTCTATGCGCAAGGGTTCCTGCTTCCCAACAAAATAACTCGTTTTCCTAAGCATGTAGAAAAAGCGCTCCAGTCCGAATTCTTACCGCGGAGCGCCGATTAGCTAGAAATTTAGCTATGAAGTTATCCCGGACTATGCTCGGAGTAGGCATTGCCAATTACTGGTCCACACTTAACCTGCCGGTCTCTTGCTGAAACTGTCCCAGGAACTCAGCCAACCTAGATAAGGAACCATCTCTCTCCATAGATTGGACGTTTTCGGCGATTTTATGCAGCGAAGCAACCATATTTCCCGCGTGATCAATGAACTCTGCGATACTATTTAGCAAGCTGGCTAGACTATCTAGTGTATGGTCCGAGCTGGCCCCTTCAGGTGCTTGATGATTAGTCATCTTACCCCCCTCCTTAGCGCTCTCCGCACTTTGTCCCAGAGTTTGCTCTATTCACTTACAGAATCTAGAGGCGGCCTTATCCCTGTACTCTTTGGCTCAGCCTGGGCGTTTAAGGCAGAAAGTAATAGATCCCAACTGCCATCAGATTGCATGGCCTGATAGCTGCCAATCAAGGCCTGCAAAGATGTTGTAATCCCCGCAGCTTTATCAACTATGCTCTTCACTTGACTGAGAGCCTGTAAGGCGCTCCCAACCATACTCTCCAGATCACTGTCCTTGCCCCGTTTTCGCCTGCTCTTGTGCTTTCCCATTAATCCAGCCTCCTCTCCCGATACATTCGGTTAGTCGTGGCCTGCAGTCAGGCAGCATGCTAACCACTGGACATGGGTACTACTTTTCGGCCTGCTCCGCCATTTTCAGCAATAGGTTTATGGCCTGCTTCATGCTGTTCTCGCTGACACTTGGGGCAAACTGTCTCACAAGCTGAAGCAAGCCCTCACTTTCCAAAAGAGATCTAGCCCTGAGAATATCGCTAGCATGCTCCTCCACGAAATCCTTGAGCTCGCTTAGGGCATCGGAATCCCCAGCCTGGAGTTTGCCCAAGGCAAGTAGAAATGGTTCTAATCGTTGACTGATACTGGCCAACCTATCTAGATTCCCAGCCATATAGGCACCTCTTCCCCTAGATGAATAATCTCGTATCGATACCCCGTTCCCCAGCTCTAGCCTGCTATATGCTATGTTGCAGAAAGAAAAGCGCAAATAGGAGTAGAGGACTATTTTGCCCTATACTCCTCAACAAGAGACCATGAATTAGGGAATCGGGAAACTAAGAGACTAGGGAAAGGCGAACAAGGCTAGCTCGGCCCAAACATGGCTCCCAATAGGCCTGTCATGACCACAATTATATATCTGACAGTTATGTAGTCACCAGATATAAGCAATTCATCCCACGGCTAAGGCCGATGGGCTTTCTTGCCCCATTATCGTAAGAACGAGAGTCAAAGCTGAGCCACCATCGTAGATGGGCATCATCGGCAAACCAAAGTTCACTCAGGGTCTGAGTTTCGCTCTCAGTTCCCAAGTGATGTAGTGGCATACTATGGAATGCAAATCCTCAACCTGCAGCATCTCCGTGTTGCGGCAGACAATGGGAATATGGGCGAGGTCTCCTAGCTTACCGCCGGCAAATCCCGAAAGTCCAATAACTAGTGCGCCATGGCCCTTACCATACTCAACAGCCTTTAACACATTAGGTGAATTGCCACTGCCGCTAATGGCAAATATCAAATCTTTCGGTTCTAGGAAATTCATCAGTTGCTGCCTGAAGACCTCTTGATAAGCCAAATCGTTGGCCCAGGCTGTGATCTGTGAAATATTCTCTGATAACGCTCTGGCTCTAAATCGGGGGGCCTCTAGATCTGTGATAGTTGTCTTGTTCAGATCACCAGCCAAGTGGATCGCGGTAGCAGCACTGCCGCCGTTCCCTAGGGTGAATATCTGGGCCCTCCGTTTATAGGCATCATAGAGCGCNTCGATGGCCCTGTCTATTTCNTCCAAAGGGAAAGCTTTTATGGACTCCACAATACTCTCAAAGTATGGACGCATATCCCCCATATCCCCAAGCCCCTTTCCTCTCAATGATATGTCTTAGCCCAAGGTTAATAGCCACCTGTCTACTCCTCGCCTACGGCGAAACGGGCCAGCGCCATCGCGCCCCATAGTGCTACATCATCGTGAATGCTGGAGGCTTCAATGGGTGGCACCTGGGCACCTCTGGCTCCCAAGTGCTTTTCCACAACCCGGATCGCAGGCGGCAGTAATAGCTCAGCGCTGTTCATTACGCCTCCACCAAGGATTACGATATCTGGATCGAAGGCGCTAATAACGTTAGCAAGGCCTATGCCTAGATAATAGGCTACTTCCTCAACTACGTCCTTGGCCAGTCTGTCACCTCTATCGGCAGCCTCAAAAACTATCCGAGCATTGATTTCTTCAACGCCACTAAAGGGGCTATGGATGCGGGTGCTTGTTTGCATGCCCCTCTCCCTGGCAATGCGAGCAATAGAGGTCCCCGATGCGATAGACTCCAGGCAGCCTTGGCTGCCACAAGTGCACCGGGGCCCACCCGGTTTGACGATCATGTGACCGAACTCTCCAGCCAATCCTTGGGAGCCAGCCAACGGCTTACCGTCCACCAACACAGCTCCACCGATACCGGTGCTCACTGTAAGGTATATTGCCATATGATATCCACGAGCCTTGCCATATACTGCCTCCCCTATCCCGGCCACGTTGGCATCGTTGTCCATTCTAACGGGCACTCCCGGCGCCAACTCCTGGATCATGTCAACCAAGGCGACGTTCTTCAGTCCCGGAAAGTTTGGCGAAGCCAAACCGATAGTCCGACTTGCGTCCACAAAGCCTCCAAAAGCGATCCCTATTCCCTGTACATCCGGAACCGTTGCCAGAAGGTCTTTAGTATTGTCAAAGATTTTCTGCAGAGCCTGCTCGACGCCAAGATGGGGTTCTGTTGGTACGACACGCTTTTCGCAAAAAGACATACCGTCGGCCTTAGCCATTCCAAAAGCCAGCTTTGTGTTGCCTACATCGATACCTAGATAATGGCTACTCATTCTCATTCCCCCAATAGCTGCTCTCCTGTACCCATAGAACTTTCGTCCACAAAGACCCCGCCACCTGCTATTTTTCTGTCAGCGGTCTCTCCAAAAGGCCGACCTCCTGGACTTTTCCATCCCCGGAGCTAGGTACCGATGGCTCGAACCCTCTACCTCTAGTTCCCGGAGGACATGATGGGCATGAACCGGACTACGGAATACCGTTCATCCTGCCAATTCGGACACGGTTGCCGCCAAGATACTTCCATCCAGTCTGCTTGGTGCCTACTGCCCTTTCTGATCTTTGATGTATTGACGTACAGTGGCTTTAGAATGACCCACAATAATAGTTGCGCGTCCAGAGGGTCCGAAGGCGGCTCTTGAGGTGTGGAAACTCTAGGCGGAGCAAGCGCGATGATACACCCTTAAGCTCTTGCACATTGAAGTGCGGAGTCAAGGTCGGTGGGGCAAAAAGAAATCCCGGCCAAAATACCAGTGGTCGGGCTAGAAAGGTAATTTACATTACGTAGCAAACCTTGGTGCCTCCACGGGACACCTCTATCCTCTCTACACTCTTTGCATGGATGCGGATCTACTCAGTTTCAGCGGCTTCTGGTCAGCTCGATTATGGCTCGACGCAGCTGGCAAAGGCAATAAGGCTTCTGGAAAATAGTGCAGTCAGCCAAATAGTCTGCACCCTCTACCAGGCTCAGGCTTTCTGAGTCAAACGCAGTCGTGATTATAACTGGAATACTTTGTGTCCTAGGATCGCTACGCATCATCTGCAAGAACGGCAACATGAGCCACTTGCTGTGTAACACCATGTCCAACACCAAAATATCGGGATGCATCTCTAGGGCCATCCAAACTTCCTTTTCAGTTGTGGCCTCCATCGAGTCTATCCCAAAAGTTGCCAAATAGTCAACAAGTGTTCTGCGCAGTCCCGGGTTATCCTCGGCGATCACTACACACAATCGCTCCACAATTCAACCATCCTTCCCGAAAGCCACCACACTCATCCTACGTTTCATCCCTCCTTTCGTTCTCAACTTAATTGTCTGACATATACTGGTCTGTATATTAGCCATGGAAAGAAACATTTCCTGCTTTTCTTTGATATTATTCTCACAAGCCAAGCAGAAGATATGATTTCCTAGGTCTCTGTACTAAAGTGCTCCGAACGCGATTAGTGCCTTGGGGGGTTCAATATGCTCAACTCCGTCATGTACCCGGACCCTCCAGTCAGCATTTTCGCCGCATAAATCGCGCAATCGGTGCAAGAGCCAAGAACAGCAACCTGGAGTATCGCTATGCATAACTACCACACAGCCTCGCTCAGGATTTAGGACGGAGCCACCCCTTGATTTCCTCGATACCTGGCACTTTGCCAGTAGCCACTACCTTCNCATCGATGACTAAAGCAGGTGTCATAAAAACATCATGTTCCATTATCTCATTGATGTCAGTCACCTTAACTACCTCTGCTTCCATCCCCAGTTCAGCCAAGGCTGCCTGCACATTGGCTTCTGCCTTCTGACATTTGGGGCAACCTGTACCTAACACTTTGATTACCATAAGACCACTCCCTCAATAGTCTCTTCTCGAACCGCCACTCCATCTTGTCAAGGAAACGAAACCACTCTGCTCCCAATAAACCATCTGGGTACATCCAGCACATACAACCTAACACCAATCTCAAAAGCCCTTCTTTCAGTATACCGCCTTCCAACAGCTTAGCTATAGTTAGCTATGCTACACCAGCGAACCATAGATCATACCCGTAAGCGTCGCCATCAGCACAACCAGCGATACGAAGGTCACTGTCTTGCGGGTGCCCAATACGCTTCGAATTACCAACATACTAGGAAGGCTGAGAGCAGGCCCCGCCAGGAGCAGCGCCAGTGCTGGCCCTTGCCCCATACCTGAACCAAGTAAGCCCTGGAGTATGGGGACTTCTGTCAAGGTAGCCAGATACATGAAGGCACCAAAGACCGAAGCAGTAAGGTTTGCCTTCAGTGAGTTACCACCCACCAGACTCGCCACATAGTTCGATGGGATCAGACCAGCATCAGTCTCTGGCCGCCCCATCAGTATTCCTGCAATGAGCACACCACCAAATAGCAGGGGTAGTATCTGCTTAGCGAAATCCCAGGTAGCACCCACCCAGTCCAGCCGTTCCTCCTTATCGAACCATCGGTTGAGCATATAGGCCAATAGCACCAGCAATCCTATACTTAGATACCATTTGGCAGCAAACAATGCGCTCCAAAAACCCACAGGCTGACTGGGTTTGCCCCAGGCGGCAAATATGAGGATCAGTACAAGGGTGGCGAAGAACACAAGGTTCTGGCTGCCACTACGCCCCTCCTCGATCTCATAGGCTGTATGTCCAGATCCACTAGTTCGCTTCGCATCTTCGTCTCCGTATAGTGTTGCCATAACTAGCCCGATCACGACGGAAAATAGCACTGCACCCACCGCCCGGGCTAAACCTAACTGCCAACCGAGAACCCGCCCAGTCAGAATAATGGCCAGAACATTAATGGCCGGCCCCGAGTAGAGAAAAGCCGTGGCCGGGCCAATTCCGGCTCCCCGTCGATAAATCCCAGCAAATAGGGGTAGGATCGTGCACGAGCATACCGCCAGTATAGCGCCGGAAACTGAGGCTACAGAATACGCTAGCCACCGTGGCGCTTCCTCTCCCAAGTAACGGAGCACAGTCCCCTGAGAGATGAAATTGGCAATAGCNCCNGCAATGAAAAAGGCCGGAATCAGGCAAAAGAGCACATGCTCCCGNGCGTATTCCTGCAGCATGTAGAAGCCTTCCAGGATAGCACCCCCGACCCGGGGATTACTAAAGGGAAGGAAGTATGCTCCTAAGAAGATTGCCACAGTTAGGGCGAAAGGCTTCAGCTCAGGATGCTCCAAAATCCCTCTAATGCCCCGCCCTTCTGTTGTCACTCTTGCTGTTGTCCCTGGTTTGCTCATCGATATATCCCCCTTCCTCTAGGTGCGCCTGCCGCTTTTTGAGGTCTTCTTCCAGAACTCTGTCCAAACAGTGGAANAAGCCTTGGATACAGGGTACTCGNACTCGATAATATACCATCAAGCCATCTTTGCGAGAGGCCAAGATACCAGCGTCCCTTAGAACACTAAGATGCTTNGACACCGTTGGCTGCTGAGCATCTACCTTGTCGGCGATCTCGCAAACACACTTCTCCCCTTCCGTCAAAAGCATATCAAGGATCTCCAATCGCAAGGGATGGGCCAAGGCTTTGGCTACATCCGCTCTCAACTCGTAAATTCCCAATATAACTCACCACCTCATGCAGTATATTACTATATGGGAATATAGGTGTCAATAGTCTTTGGCAGATGAGCACCATGGGATGCAATGCGGATTGCCCCTATCTCCCCCTGCAAATTCAGGGAAGACTGGTGACTTGATGATCCAACAAGAACGAATGATGACTTTGCAGCGGTGATCAGAAAAATCGAGGACAAGATAAGGCAATTGGCCCATAGGCTTAGTGTCGAGAAGGGGGGCGCTAGGTGATCAGATTAGCATCCCCCCGCCTTTTTTCGGACAAGTGCAAAAAGGGCAACCATTTTGGTTGCTCCGGTAGTTATGCTTATGCAACTTTTGCTATGTCCCTTAGTCTCCTTAACGCATTGTTCTTTGTGCGGCTGGTACTTGATTGAGGAGTCCCTATTATCTCGGCCACTTTTCGCTGTGGGGTATCTTAACAAACATAACACTGTTCTTTCCTGATGCACTAAAAAAACCCCTCTCCCAACCGCAACTGTTGCAGTCAATTGCAGTCAAAGGGGTTCTTGCTCTTTGATTTTGTACTCTCGGGAATAAAAATGGGGTGAGTGATGGGAATCGAACCCACGACCTCCAGGGCCACAACCTGGCGCTCTAACCAACTGAGCTACACCCACCATGACTTGAGTTCTATTGGCGCGCCTGGCAGGAATCGAACCTGCGGCACTCGGATTAGAAGTCCGATGCTCTATCCCCTGAGCTACAGGCGCTTGCCCATATTGTGGAGCGGGTGAAGGGGATCGAACCCTCGCAACTGGCTTGGAAGGCCAGGGCTCTACCACTGAGCTACACCCGCCTGCTGATCCAACTAGTAACACTCTTCTGTACTGCTTGTTGCCGATGGACACAGTCTGACATCCAAATACATGGTCGGGGCGAGAGGATTTGAACCTCCGACCTCCTGCTCCCAAGGCAGGCGCGCTAGCCAAACTGCGCTACGCCCCGAAACTAGTGTCCAACTGACGAATCTGATTATAACACAGGGCCCCCTTCTGTGTCAACGCACTTCGGCAAGGAAGAAGAGAGAGGCCAGAGTCTCGTTCACACTATCTTGCCAGATCAAAGCAAATGCTAGAAAAAGTGGGCGCCTTTGGGGTATTCTAAGTTGTACAGCACTTAGAAGCGACCTGTCAGAGGAGTCCTTCTTGCATCCACCTCGCCATGATAGGCAGGGTAGCTCTTAGAGCTCTACCCCGGTGGCTGATGGCATTTTTCTCTTCATTGGAAAGCTCTGCAAAGGTCTTGCCCAGTTCTGGTACCAGAAACAATGGATCATAGCCAAACCCACCGGTGCCCTTAGGCTCAGTAAGGATGCGTCCATGACACACGCCGTCTACCACCTCCGTCAAGCCGGTAGGACTCACTAAGGCGATGGTGCAGCGAAAACATGCGGTCCTTAGACACGCAGGTACACCCTGCATCAACTCCAGCAACTTCTCGTTATTCTCCCTATCGCTGGCCGATTCACCGGCAAACCGGGCTGAGCGAACACCGGGTTGTCCTTGGAGATAATCTACTTCCAAACCCGAATCATCGGCAATCACAGCTAGTTTCGCATATTGTGAAACACTTCGAGCCTTCTTCAGCGCATTATCTGCGAAGGTATCTCCATCCTCTACCACCTCAGGAGCTCCGGGGAACTCGTGTAAGGAATACACTTCGATATCTAGGCCCGCCAGCAATTGTCGGAGCTCGCTAACCTTGTGACTATTCCTGGAAGCGATGACTACTGCGGCCACTGACTTGCCCCCCCATTCTGGCAATTAGATCCTCAGTCAGTATCCGCTGCTGCAGACTGACTAGCTCGCTAATACCCTTTTCCGCCAAGTTCAACATCACATCCATCTCCTGACGAGAGAAGGGAGCACCCTCTGCAGTTCCTTGAATCTCAATGATCTTTCCATCACCAGTCATGATAACATTCATATCTACCTGGGCCTGTGAGTCTTCTGCATAGCAAAGGTCAAGCAAAGGAATACCATCCACTAAGCCCACACTTACCCCAGCCACGAAGCTAGCTATGGGGAGTCTACCCCAATTGGTGGTCTGTCCTAACCGCTGTAGAGCATCCATCATGGCCACGAAAGCCCCTGTAACAGAGGCTGTACGGGTGCCTCCATCAGCTTGTATCACATCGCAATCTAGCCAGACTGTCCGTTCGCCCAAAGCCTCAAGATCGACTACCGACCGTAGGGCTCTACCAACCAGCCGCTGAATCTCTGAAGTACGGCCACTTAGCCGTCCCCTAGTGGCTTCCCGGATATTTCGGGTCTCCGTAGCCCGAGGGAGCATAGAGTATTCTGCTGTAACCCAGCCCTGTCCGTTGCCCCGCAAAAACGGCGGGACCTTGTCCTCAATACTGGCAGTACAGATCACTTTTGTGTCACCAGCTTCAATCAGTACCGAGCCCTCCGCATACTTGTTGAAGTTTCGAGTGATCTTCATCTGTCTCAGTTCATCGGGCTTGCGTCCGTCAATTCGTGTCATATACGTGCCTCCCNGGCCAGAATCTCCCAAAGTCCTACCATCTGACTACAATGACTGCTGGCTTTTCATCAACTCCCCGACTATTTCCCTAAACCTTTGGCCTCTCTCCTCGAAGTTGCGGAACATGTCGTAGCTGGCACAAGCCGGGCTCATCAAGACGACATCACCGGATACTGCCAGACTGGCGGCCTTTACTACAGCGGTATCAAAATCCGAAGCCTGGTATATCAAAGGACTAGTAGATTGTCGCCGTCTGGCTTCGATTGCTGCTTGGAGCTTCGTCGCTGTGTCACCCACCAGCACCACGGTCTTCACCCGCTCAATTATGGTCTCGGCCAACGAATCAAAGGATAGCTGTTTATCATAACCACCGGCGATCAAGACTATAGGTTCGTGAAACGCCTTAATGCCGGCAATAGATCGGGCTGGGCTAGTAGCAATGGAATCGTTGTAGTACTTCACCCCACCCATCTCCGCCACCAGCTCCAACCGATGGGGAACCCCTGTGAAAGTAGCAATGGCCTGCACTATAGCCTCGGGTTTCGCCCCGCAAAGAGCTGCTGCTGTCACCGCCGCCAATACGTTTTCCCAATTATGTACACCGAGAAGTCGCACAGACCCAATGGAGCATAAAGCTTCTTCTGTACCTTTAGCAAACCCTATATCCCTCACTGTAATNATACCGTTTCGGAGGAAGGCCCCCCTAGGCGGTTCACTCACGCGACTAAAAAAGAAAACTTGNCCAGGAGACTCATTGGCCAAGGCCCTTGTTATACCATTATCATAGTTGAGTACCAGCATATCCTCGGACTTCTGGGAAGCGAAAATGTGACGTTTGGCCGCAACATAGTTATCCATGTTCTTNTGTACATCCAGATGATTCGGCGTGATGTTAGTTATCAGAGCGCAATGGGGGCTATAGGGCAGAAGCTCCAATTGAAAGCTAGACATCTCCAATACTACCCAATCTTGGGGCNCAATGGTCGGCANATCATCCAGAAGCGAGTTGCCTATGTTGCCGCCCACGAACGTNTTGCCCTCACCCTGAAGACACAAAATCTCTCCGATTAACATCGTGGTTGTAGTCTTTCCACTGCTGCCGGTGATCCCCACGATTGGGGCTGGACACAGTTCAAAGAAAACCTGCATCTCACTGCTAAACAACACACCCTGCTCCCTCAAGGCAGTTATCTCCGGTAGGCTTTTTGGGATCCCGGGGCTGAGAAAAATGGTATCAAAGGTGTCCAAATCATCCAGATATCCTTCACCGAGCTTGTATGATACTGGTAACCCAGCAATCTGAGCCAGCCGAGACTCTAGTTCAACGGGTTGCTGACGATCACAAACAGTTACCTGAGCCCCTACGCTAACCAAATACCTAATAAGAGGGATATTGCTGACACCTAAACCCACTACAGCCAACTTCTTGTTCCGCCATTCCATGGCGTTTTCACCTTTCATCTTTGAAGCAGAGCAGTCAATCGGTCTCTGCGNAGCATTACCCATGGTAAGGGGCACGGCCTCCATCAGACGATTCCTTCCCTTCCCATACCTACCTTCATGGTGAACAAGGCTCCTAAGCTATCCATTGGCTCACAGTCGCTCCACGTCTATCTGACATACAGAATTAGTATAGCCAAATCGCCCAGCCATAACCTGGAAATCCCTCGGCTCCCCACTCACATAAAGCTTGTATCGTTGCGCTTTCCCCTCTGCCAAAAGATTGGAGCGCCGCAGCTCTTCATAGATATCTTTGGCCACAGCTTCCGCGGGATCAACGATATTTACGCCGGGATCCAACAACTGCCGAATGGAGGGTAGAACCAGAGGGTAGTGAGTGCAGCCTAGAACTAGCGTATCTATCCTATGCCCAACCAGCGGCATGAGATGCTTAGCCAAGCACGTCTCTACCGGTTCGCCATCCCAACAGCCGGCCTCAACTAAAGAAGCCAACCTTGGGCACGCTTCTTCCCAAACCTGGACTTTCTGATCTAGCATCTGTAAGGCACGGGTATATGCTTGGCTTTGTACTGTCGCATTTGTACCGATAATGCCGATTCTCTTGTTCTCTGTAACAGCCATAGCCACCTTTGCTCCGGCCTTGATCACCCCTATAACGGGAATTGGTGCCTCAGCTGCTAGTACCGGTAGTGCCAAAGCAGATACGGTATTGCAGGCAGCCACCATCAGTTTAGCGTCCAAGCTCAAGAAAAAAGCCAGCGCCTGGCGGGAAAACCCCACAATCTCCTGTACAGACCGATTCCCATAGGGGTGCCGAGCGGTATCGCCAAAATAGACCATTTGCTCCGCCGGCAGCCTTTGCTGCATCTGCCGAAGCACGGTAAGCCCACCCACCCCAGAGTCATATACCCCGATAGGACGCTCTGCGGCAATATTTCCCATATCTAGTCAACCCCATCCCCAGGGACATACAAGCCTTCCAAATTGGGATTCGCCACCCCTGATAAGCACTATTCCTATTCTATCCCGGCAAGGCTAGTACATGCAAGCACGACAAAGCCCCTCATGCTAAAGGGGCACACAAAGCATCATCGTCTACGTCCAATAGCACTGGCTAGTGGACTATCAAGGTCAGATCCGGTGCCAGAGGGGCGGTTAGATCAACATGGTCTGCTAAGGATTCCACAGTATCCCCCTCGATGAGAATGCGTACTGACTCAACATCAGGAAGCTGAGCCAGTGTATTGACGATGGAGTAGACCAATGCTATCTCTTCGTTACTACCCAAATACTGGCCTCGGGCAAGTTCTCTGCTGAAATTGAGCACCAGAACTTCACCCTCCTGTTTGGCCTCCAATAGCGTTGCATCAGGGGGCAGCAAAGTACCGTGGCTGCTTTTTTTCGACGCTTCCCGCAGTCTCGCCCACAGACCCTGAGCATTCAACTCATCCCGGGCGATCCGAACATCTTGCACCTCTAGTCCGCCTCCTGGGGCAGCAACATATAAGCAGATACCGCTTCGCTGTACTCTATGCACGCTGACGGTATTCCACAGCCTCACTCCTAGCACAACGACCAAAAGGAGAAGCGAAGCCAAAAAAAGCCAGCCTATTCCTTCCCGATAACGTCTATTCAACCTTATCACTCCCCGCAGATCCAGCCGGTGGCCTACCCTCATCGAGCTCATGAAGAATTGAGCCATCGATATCGGCGTTTTCTGGAAGCACTGGGGCCTCCGGTGCTCCATTGACGTCGCCTTGTTTCCTCAACATTGGTCCTTCTTTGGTGGCCTCAAAACCACTATCTCTAAAGAAAGCTGCAATCCCCCGGACCAATCCCATACTTGCTCGATCGATGGCCTCTGGAGTCACTATAAACGCTCCTTCATCGACATGGTCCAAGAACCCGACCTCCACCAAGGCACTAGGAACAGGTGAGTGACGTAGAATATATAGATCGCCGCGTTGTTTGATCCCTCTATCCACTAACCCCAACTGAGACACAATATTCTCCTGCAAAGCAGCAGCCAAGAACCTATTGGCTGCAATACCTGGGTGATAGAGAGTCTCGGTGCCGGTGGCATCTTTCGCTAGGGATGCGTTGGCATGAATGCTCACCAATATTTCAGCGCCTGCCGCCGAGATTGCGTCCACACGTTCCCGCAAACTAACTGTGTGGTCTGCGATTCTTGTATAACTCACGTCTGCTCCGGCCCACTGCAAAAGCTCTCCTACCCGTAAAGCTACAGCTAAATTGTAAGTCTTCTCCCATATACCCTTTACTCCTGGAGCACCTGGCTGAAAGCCCCCATGGCCAGGATCGATGAGGATGGCCCTTCCCTGAAGAGAAGCTAGGGCCTGGGGCTCAATCCAGTCGACCTGCAGTTTGGGCCACTGAGAAAAATCCATATTGTTGCGCTTATATGCAGGAAACACTGGCGATTCATGGGGTTTAGGACTCGATGATACATCTTTTCGTACCTCAAATCCTAGTTCAACTTTATCATGTTCATTATGTTCCAGGTAATCACTAACCCATATGTCGCTGGAGCCATGATCTTCCAGGGGCTTGTCCTCTTCAAGAGCGGAATCATCTGATCTATCTTCATGTTTGGGTGTGCCTGCATAGATATCCGACAATGGTTCGCCCTCTGCGGCTAGAACTCTACTTCTCGGCAGCAAATCTACTATGCTCTGCCCAACCGCCGCCAACTGACTAAGGCCGTTCCGTGGGGCTTGTCTATCGATAAAGGCAAGTTCTATGGTACCAGCACTATTGGCTTCCCCAATGTCGCCTATATCGATAGCATGTGCCAAATCCAGGACAATCCGTGTTGAGGTCGGCGTATATTGGCTGACCCGCAACCCTTTCACCGCGGAATCATTCACCATTACCTCGGCACTCCCTGCAACAAAAGTAGCATTGAAGATATCTATGGCTATCCGATCTGGAGCCCGCAGACGTGACACCTTGTATCGAACTGGGCCGGATGTCTCCAGCTGCAACCGAATGGTGCTACCACTTCGCCACAATCGCATGCGACCAATGCGTTGATTGAACACTACAGAAAACCCACTGCCTTCTTCTATGGTCTCCAATTGGTACCCGGTAGCTTGAGTTAGATCGACAACGGCCCTGGCCACGTTTTCCTGATACTGGCTTAACCGAATCCGGTGGATGACTCCTTCGCCCACATAAATCTCATCATCTAGGGCATCGACCTTAGCCCCCATAATATCTAGCACTAACCGTGCTGGATCAGCCAACAGAACCGGCTCTACCTCCAGATATCCCGTGCTGAAGAAATCCAGCCTTTGTCTGCCGTCTTGTACATCGGCCAATACTCCTGTCACTTTGGGACCCAGATATTCATTTTCTAGTCCTTCCGGTTCAAAACTCAGGGACTGGCGGTATAACTCTTGCAGGAAACGACCTATTTCCAGATCATGTCGTTTAGCAGGTTCGATTGTAGGTATGCTATGTAGGCTTACCTCCTCCGGGGGCTCGTGGACCTCGGTAAAAGTCTCAGTCTCCAAGGCCACCTCTTCAACATGCTCATCAAACTCCTCCACCGCAGGTTCCTTTGACGTCTCTTCTTGCCTGGCTTTGGATTCCGGTAATCTGACAGTCTCTTCAATGGGTACCACAGTACCCTCACCAATAAGAAGAGTGTCGCCTCCCTTCTCCCAGTCCACAACAATATTGAAGGCATCAAAGAAGATGTTAATCGGTACCATGATCTCGTCTTCTATCATATAGGGAGCAGCCCCTAGATCCATCCTGCGATCGTTAACCATCAGATGGGGGCTGTACAAGGTTAGCCCAACCTGTCGCCCATTAAACTCGAGCAAAAACGTTTCATCCCCGACCGGTTGGATACCAATACCCAACAGAGGTGCTACGCATTTAAAGGGCAGCATGACCCTGCCTTGATGCAGCGAAGGTCGGCGGGGTAGTTCTACCTGTACGCCATTAACACAGACATCAAAGGCCGAGGCACTACCTGTCCAGAGCAAAAGACACAGCACAACCATGGCCGGTAGTAATCGGCGGAGTAGAGACATGCTATGTTTTCCATAGTCGGGTGACACGGCACCTCGCCCCTCCAAGAATCCTGTGGCAAATCAGGTTACCTAGCCCATGCAAATGATCAAAGGGCTGGTAACTGAATTAATTCGACAGCAAAACCACGCATTCCTTGTTAGTTGACAGGATCTGGGCCATTTCATGTAAGAGTAGGCAAATTACGGGGTGTGAGGATCCAGATCAGGGTCGTATACCATCTCATCGGCAAGATGCAAAGCCAGCATGCGACCTCTTGTATGTTCTTCAGGGCTAGCATAGGCTAACCACAGATGGTAGCTCCCCCTTGTGGGTCTAGGCAAAGCATCGAGCTCAAAGACAACTACGCTTTGGGGTGGAAGAATGTAGGCAGGAATTGGTGCCATCATCAATCCCAAATTATAAGTCTCACTTATGTGGTGCAAGACATCATTGGATTCCAAAAGATCGTAGACTACTCGCCCCTGTGGATCCTTGATCTCGATCTTGCTGATGCAGATAGGCTCCTTACCTGGGTTTACCACTTCCACCAGCCCGAAAAGCAGCTGGGTATCACCTTCCTCCAAAGAATTGGTGAAAGCGTGGAATCGAACGTAGAAATCCATCGGCCATAGACCGGTATCATGGCCGATTCTAGGATGGTTCATCCCCGGTTCCACCAGAATCTGTATAGTTGACTCTCGGAACCGAGGGGCCTTAACAACCAGCTCAACTGGGCCGAGCGGCACACTTTCTACCCAAAATCTGCCGTGGATGTCGGTAACCACCTGGGCATCGAGGATCTCTACACTGGCACCGGCAATTGGATTGCCCAATATGTCACAGACAATACCCTCAACAGTGCCTCCGTCGGATGGAGGTAAGAACCCTGCTATTGTCCACATAGGTTTGGGCGACAAGAAACTGCCACTCAGGGTATAGACCGAAATCACTAGATACAAGGCGCCGAGACACAAAGCAATGGTACCCCATCCTACTTTGCGAAATTTCCTCCAAAACTCCGGATCATGCATACCTATACCTCCATATCATTGTCCATTGGCGNTGCGCGCACCATGATGGTTTCTACAGTATGTATAATCCCGGAGACGATTTACTTATGCCCCAGACATGAACAGGGTGCCTTCCCGGCACCCTGTCATTTGTCTCATGAAAAGCATTCCTGCGTAACTATCTAGACTGCCATGGGCTTAGCTGATTGTATACGCAATCTGCGTCGCCTTACAGCAACAATCACTCCTACCATCAAAGGCAACAGCGAAATCAGGTACAGCTGCCAATCAGGTACCGCGTTCACTGAGCGAATATCCCTAACACTGCCCTTTACCACCTGGCCAGAGCTATCTACCACCCGGATCTGATAACTACCCGGCTCCAATTCTAGCTTAACTGCTTCAAAGCTAGGCTGCCGTCCGTAGTTCTCTTCTGCGTTGGGATCAAATTCTACGATGTCGTAACCCAAAGCGTAGCCTGGAGTCTGCTTCACATAATATGGCTTGGTAGTCACTTCCTGGATGACTTCTCCTGCCTTCAGCACTTGCACCTTTGTATCAGGCACTTCATTAATGTGCACCCACATATAGGAGCTTTCTGCCCCTTTGCCGGCCAAGGGCTTTTCTAGGCTGGTCATCCGCAAATAATGGTTTTGGTTGTACTCCGCCTCATGAAAGGCCTTCATATACATCGTGCGCTTGCCTTCGAGATAGAGAATCTGAGTAGCATCATCTGATTGCACTGGCCTGGTCCACTTACTCTCCGGAATGATCTGATAGCCAACTCCGGTTCGTCGTTCTTCGAAGACCCTCAGCTTCTTTTCTGTACCCTCAACCAAGTTGCCTTTCTCGTCAAGTGTCTGGATGGTGTATTCACCCACCGGCAAGTTGACGACAAAGGCCTCCATCACGTTAGTTACATACCAAATGGGAGGCTGAGGCTGAGTAGGAGCGGTGGGCAACTCATCTTCCGCGTAGGTCTTGCCCGTCTCCATGACCTCCGCCAGGATTTTGCTCATCGTTTCTTCATAGGCAGCATATGCTTCCTGGTACTCAGCGGCCGCTTGCCAATAACCATCTATGGCATCCTTATACTCCTGATGCTTCTTGTGTGCTGCATCACCAACTGCTAGCTCGGAGGCGCCACCATAGAAACCGTCGGGATAAATGTGGACGTATGGCTGCCTTTCTAAAACCATGATCTCCTTGCCATCTTGCAGAATTCGGAGTTTGGCACCGATGACTTCCTTGCTTTCAAACCAATTAGCCATATATTCGTTGGTAATCGGCCAGAAATACACTTCCGTCTCCAACGCATTCAAAACGTTATTTGTGTTGGCCAGAAGATATATCCTATCAATACCCTTGGGTGCAAAGGTACCCCCATACTCCTTGCCTGTCCAAGGAGTAATCCCGTAAACATTTTGCTTTTCCCGCTCAGGGGGCGCAGCCTGTACACCGGCCCCTGCAATTAAAACGCAGGCGATCAAGAATGCAATGCCCAAGACCTTGCTCCTCATTTGCGAACCCCCCTACGATCCAGAAAGTGGGTGGCAAGAGCCAAGAGAGCAATAGTATATAGCAAAGATGCACCAATACTACCTAGAATATGACTGGTGCCTCCTAACCCTATAGCCACAACCCCGCGATTTAGATAAGCAAACGGCGATATCCACTTAAGGCCCCGGTTGAGCATGTCCATAGCTACCCTGGCATAAATCAGAGTCACAGACATATCCCTGGCTGACATGCTGTTTAGAACTCCCGCAACGATATCGATGGCCAAAAACGCCACCAAAAGCACCAAAAGTAAGATAACTGACGTACGTGTGCTGCGGGCAAAGGTGGATAGAAAGAGGCCAAAAGCCACGATGGACGCAGCCAACAGGATTGAGAGTCCTGCCATGGCTAGAAAACTACCATCCATACCGAAGTTGGTCAACTTGGAGATAACAAAGAAAACCACTATATAAATGGCAATCATCCCTACAAAAGTGACCAACTGCTCCAGGAACTTAGCCAAGATATAGGTGGTGCTATCCACAGGTCCATAAAAGAGCACCTCCAAAGTGCCTTGCTCCCGCTCTCTGCTTACGGAAATGGTGGAAGTAAGTGCCAAGTACGTAGCTCCAATGATCACAGCGATAAACAGCGGGTAGTTAAGTGGGTTTACCATAACCATTAAGCCGTTTTCCGTGACCCCTCTGAGGTTGCTGCGCACAAACAGCATGGAAATCAAGAAAGCCAAAGATATGGCAACATAGATTCCGATGCCATTGATCGTGGACTTGATATCCCTGCGAGCAATGACACCAATAGCATTGGATCTGTATCTAGTATTACTCACGATGCCTGCCCCTCCTTTGTCAGCAAAGAAAGGTTCTGCTCTGTAATGATAACAAACGCTTCTTCTAAACTCAGCTCTTTAGCCACCATAGATAATACTACTCCTCCATTATTGGAGATCACCCTGGAGATCTGAGGCCGATAATCCTCCTCGGTACCAGTCTTGATGACCAATCGTGCACCCTCACTGGCGACAGAGCTGACGAATTCAAGTTCTTCTAACGCGGCAATAATGGCAGGTGTGTACTCCTCCAATTCCACATCTATCTCGATTTCATCAGTCACCTGTTGCTTCAAATGAGTCATGTCATCCTCTGCCAACAACTTGCCATTGTGGATAATTCCCACACGATGACATGTGCGCTCAATCTCTGACAGGATGTGTGACGAGATAAACAGTGTTTTGCCCTTGGCATTCTCCTCCATGATAATATCTCGGATCTCCCGAATGCCGTAAGGGTCCAGCGATGATTGAGGTTCATCGAGTATGAGTAGGTCAGGATCGTGGAGCAGGGCCCGAGCCATGCTCAGCTTCTGCTTCATACCTTTCGAATAACCACTCAACAGCTCGTTCTGCCGATCCTCTAGGGCGACTCGGCCGAGAACCTCCCCTATCTTCTGATCGGGACTTTCAACTTCATAGAGATCAGCGAAGAAGCGAAGGTACTCTTTTGCCGTCATGTCTTCATATAAGAACTGAAACTCCGATAGAACACCAACCCGGCGCTTGATCTCGAAGTAGTTGTCCCTGAGATCCTCGCCAAATAGCTTGATCTTTCCTGCCGTAGGCCGCTCCATCCCCAAAAGCATCATAATGGTAGTAGTCTTGCCTGCACCATTGGGGCCCAAGAAACCGTAGATCTCGCCTTTTGCCACGTGGATATTCAGGTCATTGACCGCGGTGAGACCATCAAATTTCTTCACTAATCCTTCTGTTTGGATCATCTGGTTTCCCCCTCCCATAGAAATAGTCTTTGACTCTTTAATCATCAAGCTTCGCAAACAGTTTTCTTTACCTGTCTCCCTGTGAAGTCTAATTCGACAATTTCTGCTAGTCTCCTTGCATTGATTTGTGACTTTCCTGGCAAAAGCCGGTTATTGGAGGCTGCAGACCTTGACAGCATGGGCCTTAGACTCGTATAATAATGGTGCGTGTTAGCAAATTCATAGGTATCTTACCGCACCTAGAACCCTACTGGCGTTAGCTTGTTCAACCCGGCAGGGTGTTGTTATCCTAGGGCGAGAAAGTAAGTGGACGACATGAGTAACGACATCAAAGTCATTGCCGATAACCGGAAAGCCCGCCATGATTATCACATCGAGGAGACTTTTGAGGCCGGCATGGTACTAACTGGAACAGAGGTCAAGTCACTGCGCGCTGGCCGAGCTAACCTACGGGACTCCTATGCAGCGGTTGAAAATGGCGAACTATTCCTGTATAATATGCATATAAGCCCTTATACCCATGGTAACATGTTCAACCATGATCCAAAACGCACGCGGAAGCTTTTGATGCACAAGCGGGAGATCATGCGGCTCTTGGGCCAAACCCAAGAGAAAGGCTATACCTTAGTACCTCTTAGGGTATACTTCCGAAGGGGCATAGCCAAGCTAGAATTGGCTTTAGCCAGGGGTAAAAAGCTATATGATAAGCGTGAGGCCATCGCCAGACGAGATGAACGGCGACGAATCGAACGCATACTAAAGGAACGTAATGCTTAACTTAGCTAGTCTACCTGGGGGTGAATTAGGTTCGACACAGGTAAGAGTGGCAATGTAAGCGAGCCGAGGTCCCATGCCTCGCTAAACAGTGGGAACCTAAAAGTAAACGCAAACGATAATTACGCTCTAGCTGCTGCCTAACAGCGGCTACGCTCTACCTTTCTGTTCCTGCCGGAGGGGATAGGGTGTCATACTGCAGGATACCATTCTGGGGATGCTCATAGCTAGAGTGGGAAACCTGATGAGCTAGTCACTGTCTAATCCTGCCCTTGGGGTCAGATAGAGGCGAATGCCAAACAAGGGCTATGCTCGTAGAAGTCATTGTGGCTTTGCTTGTGGACAGCGGTGCAACTCCGCTCACCTCCACCACAAACATGATTAAAGCGGAAGGCAGTAGCCTTCCGCTTTTTTTGTGTCCTATCTGTTCTAACCTAGTCTCTAACCCGCCCAATCCCAGATCGGGAAACACGAATCTCAACCTTATCGGCAATCCTCACTGTGAGTTCGTCATCTTTGATGGCGGTTATCTCCCCATGAATACCACCGACGGTAACAACTTTGTCCCCTTTCTTAAGGGCGTTGAGCATATTCTGCCGCTCTTTCTGCTGTTTCTGCTGAGGCCGAATAAGAAAGAAGTAAAACACTACTAACATGATAATAAAGGGCATAAACAGCGCAAAAACGCTACCCTGCGTCTCTGCCCCTGCAGCTGTCAAAAAGACCATGTGCGATCCCCTCCCTTCCCAATTCCAGATAAAGGACAACACTCATTAGTTCCTCGCTATCAGCTCCATTCCTGCAGAATGGTCAAATATGTCCTTGGTTGTACTCTTCCAAAAAGGATGCCCGAAGCTCAGGCAAAGTATCCTGAGCTATGCTCCTTCTGATATTTTCCATCAGACGCAGGAGGAAGCGGAGATTATGGATAGTTGTCAGCCGCACCCCCAAGATCTCATTGCTCCGCAGCAAGTGACGGATATAGCCTCTGGAAAAGTTCTGACAAGCGTAGCAATCACAGCCTGGATCTAGAGGCGCAAAGTCTTCACTATAGGCGGCATTGCGGACTGTCAAAGGACCATTCTTGGTAAATACCGTCCCGTGTCTGGCGATCCGAGTAGGAAGCACACAATCAAACATATCGATCCCCCGGCTAACCCCCTCTAATAAGCAATCCGGAGATCCGACACCCATCAGATACCTAGGCTTATCCTTAGGCAAGTGTGGAACAGTGACTTCCAGGAGATCGTACATAAGCTCCTTCGGCTCCCCTACACTGAGTCCGCCTATGCCATACCCGGGGAAGTCGAGACTCACCAAATCGTCAGCACTTTGTCTTCTCAAATCGGTGTACATACCCCCTTGCACAATACCAAACAGAGCCTGATCCTCTCGGGTATGAGCAGCTTGGCAGCGGCGAGCCCAGCGAGATGTGAGCTCCGTAGACTCCTTAGTATAGCTGTAATCCGCTGGGTATGGAGCACACTCATCGAAGGCCATGGCAATGTCAGCACCTAAGGCCATCTGGATCTCCATAGAGACTTCGGGGCTAATGAAATGGGATGAGCCGTCCAAATGTGAGCGGAAGGCAACTCCTTCTTCGGAGATCTTCCGGAGATCTGCTAAGCTGAAGACCTGGAAACCGCCGCTGTCTGTCAGGATAGACCGGTTCCAGCCCATAAAGTCATGGAGGCCGCCGGCTCTATCAATAAGTTCGTGCCCTGGTCTCAGATAGAGATGATAGGTATTAGATAGGATTATATGGGCACCAACCTCTACTAGCTCCCTAGGGGACATAGCTTTGACAGATGCTTGGGTACCCACTGGCATAAAGACCGGGGTTTCAATCACCCCATGGGGGGTCTTTAGCTCTCCCAGCCGCGCCCAGGTGTTGGAGGATTCACATGTGACCCTAAACTGAATCGGCTGCACCTTTGCCCCTCCTTCCTTTACATGATTAGCATGGCATCGCCGAAACTGAAAAACCGGTACCTCTGCCGGACCGCCTCCTGATATCCTCTAAGAATAAGGTCTTTGCCCGCTAGAGCAGAAACCAGCATAAGTAAGGTCGAGCGCGGTAGGTGGAAATTCGTAATCAGAGCATCGACGACGCTAAATGCAAACCCAGGATAGATAAAAATGTCGGTCCATCCGCTATCGGCCACCAAAGCCCCATGTTTTCTGTATATACCCTCTAGGGTTCGGGTCGTAGTAGTCCCTACTGCCACGACCCGTCCCTTGGCAAGACGGGCCTTTTGGATGGCATCTACCGCTGCCTGGCTAACGGTATAGTACTCACCGTGCATATGATGATCAGCCACATTTTCTACCTTTACCGGACGAAAAGTGCCTAAACCCACATGTAAAGTGATAGAGCAGATGCTAACCCCTTTGGCAGCAATAGTCCCTAAGAGCTCTGGAGTGAAATGCAAACCGGCGGTAGGTGCTGCTGCTGAGCCTTCGACTCTGGCATAGACAGTTTGATAGCGTTCGCCGTCATCTAGTTTGCTATGGATATAAGGTGGCAAGGGCATCTGCCCCAATTCATCCAAAATTGATTCGAAGACTCCGCTATACTTAAATTCAATCAGCCTACCGCCCGCCTCTGTCACGTCCTTGACCCTAGCCATAAGTCGGCCCTCGCCAAACTCCAATAGTGCACCGGGACGCACTCTCCGCCCTGGCTTTACCAGAGTCTCCCATGTATCTTGAGAAACCCGCCTCAAAAGGAGCACCTCCACCCTCGCACCAGTATCCCTTTTGGTACCCAAAAGGCGAGCCGGAATCACCCGAGTATCGTTGAGCACCAAGACATCTTGAGGTTCAAGATAATCTACCACATCACGGAAGACGCGATGCTCCAACAGTCCCGTATTTCGATGCAAAACCATAAGCCGAGAGGCATCCCTCGGCTCTATCGGTGCTTGTGCAATTAGTTCCTCTGGCAGGTGGTAATCAAATTCCGCTACCTTCATCAAGACGGACGCAGCCAACCGCTT